>Ga0209084_1002146_pt1 | contig 15679 bp, 21 predicted proteins | sample C_130820_MF_Meta_FD_187309 | JGI IMG/M metagenome (GOLD analysis project Ga0209084, IMG submission 187309) | Freshwater microbial communities from Lake Croche, Canada to study carbon cycling - C_130820_MF_MetaG (SPAdes) (version 2) | ecosystem: Environmental > Aquatic > Freshwater > Lake... | reverse complement strand
GACGCTTACAAGGCGCCTGCATCGCCAGCAATGCTTACAGAGCAAACTTGGTGGAGGATAACGGATTCGAACCGTTTGCTCCTGGTTGCAAACCAGGTGTGTTAGCCAAGTATACCAATCCCCCGAATACATTGGTGGGTATCCTACTTTCCACCTATCGGGCCTGTAACGCTATCAGGCTGCGGCTTCATGTGTAAACACCATGAGCAATGTTTTGGTGGATGCGGATGGATTCGAACCACCGTGCTTTTTACGGGCCAGATTTACAGTCTGGTGCAATCAACCTCTCTGCCACGCATCCATTAATTGTTACACACTCTAGCAGTTTATCTTTCTGCCTCTTTGTACTATGTACTCAGAACGAGTGTGTATATTAAAACAAACTGTCTAGCTATGCTCCGACAACATCTTCCGTAGATGCCCGTGCGCCAGTTCGCTTTAATATGACGAATTTTTTTATCTACAAGAAGATAAGCCATCCTCGTCACCGCCCGTTTACCGCATGTTTATAGTGCGCGGTCAGGTCCTCGTTACCTGTATCTTCACACTCGAAAAGCAAAAACCCCAGGGTGTTTAGTCCTGGGGTCCTTTGGAGTTAGCGTGTATTTGTATTACACTCTGGTCTCCTGGGACCCCGGGGTATTCCCCTCTGGTGTGCGATCATATGACAGACTATTAATCGCTAACCAAGAGGTGGGCATAAAGCCTGCCTGTTTGGCTATTGAGCAATGTTGTCTAATATACGATACGCTGTTCATTTTACTTTCCAATTTACCTTTAAGTTTCATACGCTACCTTATTGCAGCGTATGTGTTAATTATACTGTCTCTTTTGCTAGTTGTCAACCACTATCTGCAAATATTTTAAAATTTCTTCTAAATTTATTTAGCGACTGTACCTGCTAACTAACCTATATTGTATGTTTATTTAGCCTCGCTGTCAAGCTGTTTTTGTCTTTTTGAATAAAAAACAAAAAAATTTCTGACTTTGCTGCTGTGTATGTGATCAATTGTACACAGATGGGTTCCGGGTGTCAACCTGTTTTTTGTTGTATTTTTACAACAGGGCATTTCTCCAAAACATATTTCAGTTCTTGACTTTGATAGCGAAATTGTGTTTAAATAAGTGCTACTATAATTATAAGGAACGTATGGCAAGAGACCTACTAGTAATTTTACGTAGCTGTACCATTGTACACGCTGCCAGCAACTCTACAAGATATATCAATGTTTCTAAACACGAATTGGTCAAACGCTGTATCAGCAGTTTGGTCAATAGCATCAATCAAGTGACCAATCATCCTGTTCGATTGGTTGTGTTAGATGATCACAGCAGCCCCGAAGCTGTTGACGATATCAAGGCCATTATAGGGCATTGCAAGTTTCCTACCGAATTCATACCTGTACTAGATGGAACAGGCAATGGACACACGATGAAACGTGTCTATGATCAGGTAGAAAAAAATTGTACAGATCTATGGTATCACATTGAAGATGACTACCTACACGTACCAGAAGCTATTCAGGACATGATCGATTCGTTAGATCAATTTGAAGCCAATACGGGTAAATTGGTTGCTATCAATCCCCACGACGACATATGGAGGTATACAAAACAAATATATCATAGTATACTGTTACTTGGTCCATACAGGCATTACAGGACAGTTCAACACACTACCTATACATGTTTGGCCAGCCGTGCCTTGTACGATCGCTACCGTAATGTTTTCCAAGAGTTGGTCAATCTTACTATTAATCGAGAGGGATGGGTAGAAGACCGTTCCATCAATCAAATTTGGCAACAACCGGATGTTATGTTGTTCAGTCCAATACCAGGACTGGGGTTTCATATCATGGACGAAAGCGGCAAGGATCCTTATTTTGATATTGACGCATTATGGAACAGTGTTCCTGAACTATGGAGTAAAGAATGAAAGTATATGACTGTTTTACATTTTTCAATGAGCTAGATCTATTAGAGGTACGTTTAAGCGAACTTTATAATAGTGTAGATTATTTTGTCATCGCCGAGGCCAATATGAGTCACAGCGGTAAACCCAAGGAATATGTATTAGAACAAAATTGGGAAAGATTCAAACCTTTCCACGATAAGATACGTTATCTAAAGATTAATGATTTTCCTGTGACCAACAACAGCTGGGTGCGTGAAAAATTTCAACGAGATGCTCTTAAACACGGAATAACCGACAGGCAGTCAGATGATTTAATCATAATCAGCGACCTTGATGAAATTCCAAGAGCTGACATCATAGACCTGATCAAGGAAGATGAAAACAAATACGAACGCTATGTGCTGCGTGTTCCATTATTTAGATACAGATTTAATTTCTTGAAGTGGCATCAGCCTGTGGTCAATCAACAGATGATCGTGACCAGATCACATGCGTTTACCAATCCTGAAAAAGAACGTGATTATACACACGCATGGTTACCACCGGCACCGGATGTTGTTTATCTCGAACATGCCGGCTGGCATTTTAGTTATCTAGGTGATGATAAGAATGCTGTACATAAATTACAAAACTTTGCTCATACCGAACAAAATGTTCCTGAGATTGTGGATGTGTTCAGCATCGATCGAATGATCAAAGAAAAATGCGGACCCAACCCTGCTGATGTTGAAAAGTTTGAATATGTTGTGCTAGATGATTATTTTCCTAAATGTGTAGTTGACAATCAAGAAAAATACAAAGATTTAATCATCCCTGATGCTACTGTATCAATATTTGATTTCTATCCGGAGGAAATGTAATGAAAGTTTATGACATGTTTTCATTCTACAATGAGTTTGAAATCTTAGAAATACGATTACAGGAATTGTGGGATACAGTGGATTATTTTGTACTAGTTGAGTCTAATACCACATTCACAGGCTTGCCCAAAGAATACTTCTTTGAAAATAACAAACAACGATTCGCTCCTTATCTAGAAAAAATTCGTCATATCAAGTTAGACGACTCGATCGAAGAACAACGTGCAGCGTTGCCTGGACAGATAGATGATACTTGGGTACGTGAAAAGTATCAACGATATATAGCATATAAAGAATTGACAGATGTCGCTCCGGAAGATCTATTGATAATCAGCGACTGTGACGAAATTCCACGTGCCGATATGATCGAAATGATCAAACAGGATGAGAATGATTACGATCGTTATATCATATATGTAGCTCAATTCAATTACAAAATCAACTACATGAAGATACAGCATCCCAGCAGTCATCCTGCCATTATCGCCACCAGAGGTAGAGTATTCACCAATCCACAACAGGAAAGAGAATATTCATTCTATTGGAATCCCAAACCCAACAACACTATATCTGTACATCACGGCGGCTGGCATTTTACCTATTTTGGTAACGAAGATCACTGTGTGAACAAAATCAAAAGTTTCGCCCACACAGAACAGAACATTGGAAAAATTGTCAACGAATACAATATCGCCTGGATGATCCGAAACAAATACGGACACGAAGGAGTTGATAGTAAACACAACGAACGATTTGAATATGTGGTAGTCGATGATTACTTTCCCAAATGCATAACAGAGAATCTTGATGAATGGAATCACATGATAATACCCGATGCGGTATTCAGGGTAGAAGATCTCTATAGAGAAAACGAAACTTATTAATATGAATAAAAGAACACCACCGGCTGCTAACCCCCATAGCCCAACATCGGATCAAGAAACATCAATCGTATTTGGAGGCGAATGGGAATCTGATCTGGCCGTTAAGATTCAAAACGCATGGTTTAGATCTGTTGCCATGGAATTTAAATTACCAGATTGGATACGTTACATGGATGGTGCCAGCGGGAAAAAATATAGATATTTTATCAACAACCTAATAGAATCAATCGATGATGCTAGATATCTAGAAATTGGAACTTGGGCTGGGTCAACTGCCTGTTCTGCTCTTTATGGAAACAAGGTTAAAACAATCTGTGTCGATAATTGGGCCGAGTTCGGAGGGCCAAAAGATTTATTCTTTTCAAATATAGATCAGGTAAAATCTCCGGAAATTGATTTTTCTTTTATCGAGAGTGATTTCAACCTTATAGATTATGCCTCCATTGGAAAATTTAATGTGTATATGTATGATGGTGCCCATTCCGAAGAGAATCAATACAACGGAATTACTAGAGTATTACCTGCGTTAGATGATACATTTTTATTGATTGTTGATGATTGGAATTGGCAAGACGTTAGATCCGGTACATTTAGAGCCATTTCGGATAACAATCTCAACATAGTATGTAATATAGAAATTAGAACTATGCAAGAGCAAGTTTGGTGGGCACCCGATGTTTTAGCATCCGACAGCGACTGGCATAACGGGTACTTTATAGCATTAATTAAAAAAGGATAACAATGACAACATTTTCACATTCAGGAACAACAGGAGATACATTCTGTTCTTTAGTGATTCCGAAAATTTTTGGCCAAGGCGAATTCTATCTCAAGTTAAACAATCTAGAGAATGTGATAAACTCCAAGCTAGGATGGAGTAACAAAGGAAATCGTCACGAAGGTCGCATGACTGAGAATGACTACGAAGTCATGCGCGAATTGATACTACATCAAACATATATCACTAAATTTGAAATTTGGAACGGTCAAGAAATTGATTACGAATTGGAAGATGCCTATGATCATTTAGAAACAGGATTCTTCCCTAGAAACTTCAGCAATCAATATGCGTTGGCTGCCGGAATCGATCCCAAGAAGCATGAAAAAGAATTACAGATGTTGCCGTGGCTGGAGTGCCGAGAACCACGTCGATTCCCTGGCAGACCCGTTGTGATACATCGCAGTCCCAATTATCAGGAAGGTAATCCGGTAGATAGTCCGCATTGGAGAAATCTTGTAGATCGAGGTCTAGCAGATCAGGCTGTGTTCGTAGGAGCCGAGAGCGATCACGATTACTTTGAAAATCTCTACAAGATACGTGTACCTTACTACAGAACTCCTGACTGGATGGAATTGGCCCGGGTGATACAAGGTAGCGAGCTCATGATCACCAGCATGGGAGGTCCGAGTGCCTTGTGTTTATGTCTAGGAAAAACAATGATGCTGGAACCTCGTAAAAACGAGCCTCACGAACGATTAGAAATCAACTATCCACTCAGAATCAATATACAATACTTTTAAGGAAATAATATGGAACACTTTTATCAAGACATACCCGGATGGTTCAGCTATGAATACGTTTATAAAGATCTAGTAGAACAAGCAGACGATGATAGTCTATTTGTAGAAATCGGCTCATACAAAGGAATGTCAACAGCATACATGGCTGTTGAAATCATCAACAGTGGTAAGAATATAAAATTTGAATGTATCGATCCTATGGAATTAAACATAGGAAGTTGGTCGTGTAATGCCGACGAGCAGCAAGGATATTCCGAAAAAGATTTCCATGCTAGACTAGAATCAGTTGAAGGTCATTATAAGTTACATAAAATGACCAGCGACGAAGCAGTAAATCAATATGAGGATGGCACCATTGACTTTTTAATGGTTGACGGCGACCACAGCTACGAAGCGGTTAAGAAAGATATATTGAACTATTTGCCCAAAATGAGATCCGGTGGTCTTATAGTGTTGGATGACAGTTACGAACCCGGCATCCAACAGGCCATTGCAGAAACTGTCAATCATCTAGACCCTGTCAACACAGGAGTTCATTGCTTTATCAGTATTCCATAAAATGAAGATAGCAATTTTAATCTGTGGACAGCCCAGATTCACTGAGGATTTTGATCGTACTTTAGCGTATCTCAAAGGTTATGCCGAGGCCGATTGGTTCTGTTATTTTACTGGTGATAATCAGGGAATCCCACCTAATAAACTTGCTTCAGATTTTTGGAGAAAGATTGATGATAAATCATTGGCAGCAAATACTCTCCAGTCCATGCTGCCGCCAAATAATTTCATTAGGGCATTTGAATTGTCAGATAGTGATTATATTGAACTACCAAAGGAACCGCCTGGTATTCCTACTCCTGCGTATAAAATGTGGTACAATTTATACAAGGTCAATCAACTAAGAATCGATTACGAACATCAAAACGACATCGTATATGACATGGTTGTACGCATACGCCCCGATGCCGGGTTAGTAACCGAAATAGATCTAAACACACTTACCAAAGACGCCGCTGACTCGGTAATAACCCCTGTAAACAAAATTGCCGGGCATCTTCATCTCAGTCCTGACTCCCCTCAAATGTGTGATTGTTTTGCCGTTGCTTCTCCAACAAATATGAATGTATACTGTGATATGATTCTAGATGCTCATAATAATTTCTTTACTCAGTCTAGACAAACATGGCATACAGAAAGTGCTCATGCCTTGCATTTAAGAAATCATAATGTTACCATAACACCTGGTAATTTTAAAATATCAATACGTGGTGATGCCGATTAGGCGTTCAATAAATAAAATACCAACAAATAGAGATTAACAACATGAATGAAAAATTACTCTCGGAGTTAACCGGGGATATCAAACAACTTAAGGCCAATGTAGATAAAATCGATCTTTCGGAAAAAAGTCTACTGATGGACAATGAAGAACATCGATACTATCTAAACTGTGCCGCTGGAGTAGAACAACATAAATTGTTGGCCTATATATCTACTTTCTGTTCCGGTTCGGTGATTTATGATATTGGGACATTTAGAGGATCTAGCAGCCTGGCATTGAGTTACAATCCTGATGTTCGTGTTATTTCGTATAACGTAGAAAATCAACTTTGTGTTTCAAACCCTCCTGCCAATATACAATACAAAATTGGAGATTTTAGACAAGACCCTGAACTACTCTCCAGTCCGTTTATTCTTATAGATATTGCTCCACATGATGGAATATTAGAACAAGAATTCCACGAGTTCTTCGTCAATAACAATTATGAAGGAATTGTACTTTGGGACGATATTTGGCAGCAAGGACCTCCTACCATTAAAGATTGGTGGCAGGCATTGAGTCATCCTAATATCGTTACAAAATTAGATCTAACAGAAGTGGGCCATATGTTTGATATGGGCACAGGACTGACTGTTTACAAACCACAAAAATAGGAGAATTACATGGAACATTATTGGAGAAGCGTTGACGGATATTTTGCCGAGGACGACGTTCGTTTTTATAAATGGGCAGTTGACAATGCAGCCTCACTAGCACACTTTGTTGAAGTTGGCTCGTGGAAAGGTAGAAGTAGCAGTGCCATGGTAGTAGAGATCATCAACAGTGGAAAAAACATTCAATTTGACTGTGTAGATACCTGGCTGGGTGCTCCAGAGCATAGAGAAGGGTCAACTATTGCAGGTGGTGTTTTTGTTGATGCTGACGTGGTAAAAGGTCAATTGTTTGAAGTGTTTAGTGCAAACATGAAACCGGTGGAAGGTCACTATAAGGCCGTGAGAATGGAAAGTGTCGCTGCTGCTGCCATGTACGCAGATAATAGTTTAGATTTTGTATTCATTGATGCCGATCATACCTACGAATCGATTACTTCGGATATACAATCTTGGTTACCTAAAGTAAAGATCGGCGGTATTATCAGCGGGCACGACTATAACCATCCTCCTGTCAAGCAAGCAGTTCATGAATTACTCAATGTGTTTGGAGTGAATAACACCGAGGGTGCTCCCTGGTGGTCAGTAAAGAAATGAAAATAATTAACAATTTTCCTTTCCGAAATGAGTTTGATCTTTTAGAAATTAGATTAAGTACCGAATACGATTATGTAGATCAATTCACTATTGTTGAATGCGATCATACCTATACTGGTATATACAAAGGATTTAATCTACCCGAACAAATGGAAAGATATGCTCCTTGGTGGGATAAAGTTAGATATGTACAAGTTGGAAAGCCTCCTGGGCTGTTGTTCGATGCCGAGCACTGGATAAGAAATCATTTTCAATCAACCTGGGACGGTCTGACCAAAGACGATGTTGTTGTTATCAACGATTGCGATGAATTAATCAGGCCGGAGACTTATAAATTTATCAGAGAAACTGATTACGATTTTTATAGACTCGGAATGCCATTTTTTAATTTTAAATTTAACTATTTAAATATACAAGGACATACCCCGTGGCCGTCGGTTAAAGCCTTTAGAGGATATTTTGTCGAGGGCCACGATGGTATGAGAAACATACATAGTGTACCGGACGGTAGACAAATAGAACTAGATCATGCTGGTTGGCATTTTAGTTATCTAGGGGATACAGACTGGGTGCTAGAAAAAATAAACAGTATTTCGCATCCTGAAAATAATACAGATAGTGTTAGAGATAATTTAAATGTCGATAATCTCATAAGTCAAGGTAAAGACTTTGCTTCCAGGCCGGGATTTGTATTCTGCCCTGTCAAGCTCGATGAATATTTTCCAAAGGTAATATTAGATAATAAATCTAAATACTCAAATTATATTCTACCCGATGGTGATAGATCTGTATCAGAACACTTTTCGGGCGATTGGCCCGAAGTACTATCTGGAATTAATAATTTTTAATTATGAAGATAGCACTGGTCACCGGCGGTCAACCTAGATTCACAGTTGACTTCCTGAAGTTAATGAATCAATTAAAAGGATTCGAATCTGCTGATATTTACATGACCTTATGGTCCTCGGACTGGGCAACTTCGGAAGAGCAGGCAAGAGCCAAGGTAGAAAAAATATTATTACCTCAATATAAGTTAGCCAAAATAAACATTGTCGATGAACCAGAATATGAACTACCTCCCTATTCTATAAATCTGTCACCGCCTGTTGACTCACAGTATATAACATGGTGGTATAAGCGTTTATATCTAGGATCGCTTGGGCTTGCCTGGGCCCATGATCTGATAGACAAAGAATACGATGCTGTCGTTGTATTTAGATTAGATGTTTCTTCGGATCGCGACATTGATTTAAGCACCTACGATTTTTCAAATAGACAATTGATATGTTCTAATAATGGACATTCTGGATTCCCAGATTACAAAATTAATGATCAGCTGATACTTGGTTCGCAAGAATCTATAAAACTTTTGTGCGACATGGGTAAACAGGTCAAGGAACTAGTTCCTTTATCAGATCCCCAGTGGGCAAAAACAGATATAATAGATGGATCTGTATGGACATGGAGTAGAGAATGTTTGATAGGCTATTACATGAAACAGATCAATGTACCTGTGGTATATGGTAATTTTGGTGTAATAATGAATTCTCAAGGTCGATCACGATTTACTGATAAACACTTCCATCATCCTGTTGCTGTTGATCCTACTGAACTTTAAATTATGAATATTTTATTATTGGGAGATTCTCACTCGGATATATTTGTTGGTCTTGCTTCCAACAGATTTGACATGTGTCTATGCCAATCTTCTATATTCACATTACATAGATTTATCAATCAAGATGAATCGGATCTGTGGTCTAACCTAGATCCTTGGTTTAAAAATAATACCAATTCTCCGTCATCTTTGATTATAACAGGTGGCGAAATAGATGTACGAGCTCATTTCTGGAAACACATTCCTAGATCATATGTGGATTCATTGGACATTGAAACTTACGTTTTAAATACAGCATCAAAGTTTTATCAACAGTTGGAGTTGGTTTGTGAAAAATATCAATTAGAAAAAATTGCGATATGGGGTGCTCCTGTAGCCGGTGAACGTGCCGATTATAATTTCGAAGTTCCTTTTGTTGGATCTTCACAAACAAGAAATATACTTGTACATTTGTGGAATAAATCTCTGTTGAAAGTCATCAACAGAGATCCTAGGATTTCTTTTGCTACGGCCTACTATAATTTTATCGATCCGGATACATATCTTACCATACAGCCCAATCCTTCTCATGATGGGGTACATTGGCATCAACAATTTGGAAATATATTTTGGGAACAATTGATATCTCCTGCTCTAAATAGTAGTTCGGTAGTCGGTGATAATTTTGATATCATGAAAGATGATAGATTCGTTATCGCAGAATCAACGTCAAATGGAAATCAAAAATATGACACATGGGCACGTACTGATCAACTTGCCAATGATATCGATACCAGGAACATATTAATTAATAATATTTCTTATTCTTGGGTTAGAGCAGACTATCGATCACTATTGCCTGAAAATTACCAAGAACTTTCAATACAAAAACTCATATGAAAACAGCCCTATTATTGTCCGGACATGCACGCTTCTGTGCCGAGTTCGACATGCAAATTGATAATTTAGTCAACAGCGAAGTAGATTGGTATGTGGTGCTATGGAATTTAAAAAGAACAGACAAATTTCAACGCAGTAATTATCTCTCACCTAGTTGGACAGCCACCACTGTTGAAGAAGCACGAGATTTTATCGAAGCCAGATTACCAGCAGGGCATCGACTGGTACACATAGAATTATTAGATTATGGTCAATATCCCAAGGTTGATCCTAATCGATACAAAAATATAGACTGTACTCCGGAAAACTTTTTTGCCGAATATGGAATCTTAAAACTATGCGATCAGCGCAGAATAGAGTCGGGCATAGAGTATGACCTTGTTGTGCGTTCTAGACCAGATGTTGGTATCTCGCCTATGCTGGATTTAAAACAAATACACCAATATCTACTCAAACAACCCAATGTCATTATAACTCCTAAGAATCGCAGATCGTGTGGAATAAACACCATCTTTGCTGTAGGACTGCCCAACACCATAAAGACCTACTGCGAGTTGGTCAACCATGTAGATCATTTTAACCTTAACCTTAATGTCAAATTCCACACAGAACTCATGATTGGTACCATATTGGGATCCCAAGGATTAGTGTGGCCAGACACCAGTGTTGAAATATTCTTAAGGACACAGGGCACAGGCAGTGATCGAAGCGAAGACGGAGACACCTGGGTGCCAGATTTTGGAAAATGGATATAGTATGAAATTAATAGCACATAGAGGATTGACACAGGGCCCCGATGCTAACTTAGAAAATCTTCCCGGGCAGATACTTTCAAGTCTACAGGCAGGTTATGATTGTGAAATCGATGTCAGTTACATCGACGGTAAATGGATGTTGGGACACGACACTCCTGACTTCGAAGTACCATTTGAATTCTTAGAACAACCGGGTCTTTGGATACATGCCAAAAATCTCAAGGCATTATACCAATTGAATAAAACCAACTTGGTTTACTTTTGGCATCAAGAAGATGAGTTTACATTGACCAGCAATGGTTATATTTGGACCTATCCTGGAAGGATTTTGACAGACAAGAGTATCATGCTGTTACCGGAATGGAACAATCCAAGACTAGAAAATCTAGATCTCAATTGCTATGCTATCTGTAGTGATTATGTAGATAAATTAAAAGAAATCGTCTAAGACCATCTGCCGTAGTCAACAGAATCTGGATGTGATAAAGATCTAGGAGTCTGATATTCATTCTTGATCTGATGTATTCCTGTTAGAGGATAACTGATTCCGTTGACATTTAAATGATAGGCCAATAAAGTCTCGGCATGATATGGCACACCCCGACTGTGATAAGTTTCGAATTCGTCTATCGCATTGGCATATATAGACATAGTTTTGCCGGTTCCTATAGCCATACAATCATTCAATGAGACACCGAGCCCATTTCGAAGGTTATCGGGCGATATAATCATTTTAGGATTTCTCATTAGATAATCATGTGCTAATCGTAAATCTATAGGCGTTGTAGTTCCTACATCTCCCCTTGCTCGAATAACTAGATCATAATCTATATCGTGCTGTTCTCTTAATATATTGACCTGTTTAAGAGAATAATAATTGTTATGGACATGAAGCATATTTGTCCACGGATTCGTTTGTATGTAGTCAGGTACCACGTATTCCGGAGGATTGGCTACTTCTAGTGCTGCTAGGTTACAATTCTTAGGAAGTGTATTGATTATTTTATTTCTTATAGATTCTTTGTCTACGGGCCACGAACGCGGTATTAACATGCTTTCGTTGTGTTTGGCTGTCCATATATAAAAGAAAAAATCTAACTCATCATAATTTTTTAGATTATCTAAAAAATCATCAAATTCTCTTGTGAACCTAGGCTGTCCGTTGATTAATATTGCTGTTTTCATTAGGTATTTATTGGTGTTATCTACACACATAACTATTTTAATATACCTAGTAAATAAAGTAAACGGGATACATAATGATTTATCCTCACACTAAGGTAAAATATGTTCAAACCAGTTGGATTCTTTTTCTTGTTACCGGTGGTTTTGTTAACACAAGATACCATACCGCCTGAGAATAATCACCACTGGCAAAAACTTGACAAAGTATGTGAGTCTGGAAGAAAGACCTACGGAGCAAATGAGTTTGTTGAAAATGGCAAAGTGTGTCGATGGCTACTGGTACCGTATTGGCCGGCTGATAGGAAAAAGTAATGATAGATCCTTTCACAGCCTTTGCTCTAGCTCAAGGTGCTGTCGCTGGTATCAAACAGGCAGTAAAACTGGGCAAAGACATCAACGGTCTTATACACGAGTTCAGCAGTTTCTATAAAGCCGCGGATGATCTGCATCACTCTGCTGTTAAAGCCAAAGTAGAAAGCATACGCATGAGTACAGCAGAGATCAATTCTCGGGCGTTAGAGCTGGCCATGCAGTCGAGAGCATTACGACAGCATGAAAAAGAACTTAAAGATATATTGATATGGTCTGGTAATGCCGACGTCTACTATGAGATGCAGGCCGAACGTAAACGCATGATGGAAGAACGCCAAGCCGAAGATCGACGCATAGAAGAACAAAAGCAAAAAGACCGTGAAGCCAAAGTCCGAGCCATTATGGCCACAATGTGGTGTATGGGCAGTCTTTGTATCATTATCCCGATCTGTACTATCCTATTTCAATTAATAACTGTCAAACATCTCTAGTTATTCTTCTAGAACGTTAGCTCTAAACTTAAAGCCTTCTCCGCTGTGTAATACACAAGCCATGTTTCCATCGTATTGAACTATGGTCCAAGTCAGGGTAGTAGGATTTACCATTACTACAGTATCAGTTCCGGTTTCATCGTCTTTACCGGACCAAATTGGTTTTTCTTTGGCAGCTTTGGTCAATGTTTCGATAACAAATTTAGTTTTACCGCAGGACAGCTTACGTTCATATTCTGTCAATTGAGCGCTAGCAACGGAACTGATTAGGCACAGCACGGCCAATAATAGATATCTCATGGGTTACCCCTCCTTATTAGGTATTTATATGGCCAATAAAAAAGAGCCTTGCGGCTCTTAGTGCTGGTTACGAGTTCCAGCGTCCTCTCTATCTTGAGGTCGGTTTAAAAATGCTTCCGAATACTTTTTGGAAGCCCGATATTACTTTCCCAATAGGCTATCAACCTTGGCTTCTGCAACATTTAAACGCTGCTCAATAGCATCCAATGCTGGGTCTGCTGGAGCGGAAATTGCAGCAACGATGTCTTCGTGTACTTCGGGAGCAACTACTTCACCTGTTGCTATAGCGATAACTTCAGCAACTGCAGCAGCAACTTCTTGTGCTACTTCAGGTGCCGGTGCTGGCATTTCGGCAACTGCATCAATGATAGCAGATGTGATTGCAACGGTGTCAACAACTACTTCTGGATCAGCTGTAACAACTGCCATTACTGCAGCTGCTACGATATCAGCAACTTCAGAGTGCTCAACTAACTCTGCTTCTACTTGTGCTGTTAGAACATCGGCAACAATGTCAGCAGCCTCTGCGTGATCAGCACTTGGAGAAAGTGCAACTACATCTTCAACTTCTACAGGAGCATCACCGGCCGGTGCTGCTACAATAGCATCAATGCTTTCTTGAGTGTGAACAGAGATCAATTGATCAACTTGTGCTTCGACAACGGATAATCTCGCGTCTAATTCTTCAATGCTTGTGGCACTGTCTGTGTTAACTGTGGTACCGGTTAGTGTTGCTAACTTGGCTTCTACGGCTACCAATCTTGCGGCTAGGTCTTCTAATCTCATGAGTTGCTCCTTGTGTTAATTATGTGCCACCCGGCACACTATTATTTAAAGATGTTATCGTTACAATAGTGTTACAAAATATTAAATATTTTTTACTCCTATAAATAAAACGAAGGAAACAATATGACCATACTTGAAACATTAAAAGTCCAACGCTGGGACGATCACAGATATTACCATCACAGCCGAATCAATCAATTCTTACATTTAATCAGTGCCCTATCATTCATAGTGGCCTATGTGTATTTGTTCATTGATCCTGTTGTCAGTGCTTATGTAGCATGGTTGATATCCATGACCACAAGACAAGCAGGACACTTCTTCTTTGAACCCAAAGACTACGATACCTACAATCAGGCCACGCAAGATCACAAAGAGGCTATCAAGATTGGATACAACCTCAAACGCAAACGAGTATTGATCGCTTGCTGGCTTGCTGTACCCGTGCTGGCATACTTTGATGCAGCATTGTTTAATTTTGTCATGCCAGACGCTGCGCCAGATACCTTGCTGGATAGAATTGGATGGGGATGGTTATGGCTGGCTGTGGTCGCCGTGGTGTTCCGCATGATACAACTCACTGCCATACAGAGCCGCAGAGTTGCCTTAGTATGGTGTATCAAGATATTGACAGATCCATTCCATGATGCTGTGATCTATCGTAAGAGTCCAATCTATTTGTTGAAGGGTCAGTTGATCGATCCTGATCTGCGTCAAGACTACGAAGATTGAACTGGAGTAAGGTTGATGCGGAATATACGCCAGGCATTGTCCCAGGACCATCTCTGGCTACCCACTAGTACCTGATTGCGATCTAACTTCAATGCTGCGTCTACAGCATTTTTAAGGTTGCCACGTATACAACCAGTAACACCATCGTCGACTACATCTTCAGGTCCTTGGCAAGGATATGCTGCTACAGGGGTGCCGCAGGCCATGGCTTCGATCATGACTATACCAAATGTTTCCCATCGGCTGGGAAATACAAACACTTCTGCATTGGCATAATAACGTGCCAAGTCTATACCGGTCTTAAATCCTGTAAAGTGTACATCAGGATAACGCTTGCGATATGTTTCTAACATGGGACCATCGCCTACCATGATCTTCTGATAACCCGGATAGTCCAGTTCGAAGAAATCTTCCAAATTCTTTTCTTTGCTGACACGGCTAACACACAGTAGATATTTGCCAGGAAAGTCTTCTCTCAAATCCGGTCGGAATATATCACGATCAACCCCACGAGTCCAAGGAACCACCTCGCCACGGAATCCATGTCGTTCTAATTCTCGTACCATGCTGTCAGTAGTGGTCAACACACGGCCGCTATGCTTATGGAACCAACGGACGAACCGCCATGTGATCCATTCTGGTATACCAAACAGTTTCTTTAGACCTTCAGGAAACTTAGTATGATAAGCGGTATTGTGCCTAATATTATATAATGAAAGATACTTTCGAGCCCACAAACCAAGAGGACCTTCTGTCGCGATGTGGATATAATCTGGATTGATCTCCGTAATCTTCTTGCCCAAGTTCCGGGGATAGGCAATCTTGACTTCGTTATATTTAGGGCAATCAATGTAGCGGAACCACCCGGGATGAAGCACCACAAAGTTATAACCGTCCAAAACCGCACATGTCTCA
>Ga0209084_1002145_pt1 | contig 15680 bp, 12 predicted proteins | sample C_130820_MF_Meta_FD_187309 | JGI IMG/M metagenome (GOLD analysis project Ga0209084, IMG submission 187309) | Freshwater microbial communities from Lake Croche, Canada to study carbon cycling - C_130820_MF_MetaG (SPAdes) (version 2) | ecosystem: Environmental > Aquatic > Freshwater > Lake... | reverse complement strand
AACTAGTCACGGTTTCTCTGAATCGGGAAGATGGGGCAACAATTCACATTGGGATGCTCTGTGGGAGAGAGAAGTATGTGTTTATGGCAAAAGCTTGAGTTTTTGTTATATCTGGAACTATCCGCTTCCAAATTATTCCAAAAGTTGGTGTAATGCCTCATGCCTTTCTCAGGTCCGTGAGAGAGAATATGGATTTTCTACTTTCAATCGGTTGGTATTGATTGTGAACGCTTCCTACAGAACAATTGTAGGTGACACTGACTTGACCATTTTCTAACAACTCTAGACCATACGGAGCCGTCAACAAATTATGCTTGGATTTAGTTACTTCTCGGTGTTTCATTTCATTGTTTAATAAATCAATTTCGACGTATCCAATCTGGTGACTTTTTTCTAACTTGCCACCTTTGTTTACGTGGGTAAATCCAATAAATTTTCCGAGCTCAGTTTCTACCAGCGGCGTTCCTCCACGGATTGCCCCAATTCCATATTTATCACGTGAACCGGTATCTACATCCAAGGAAAGTGTCAACTTAGATTCGACAGGCACAAATTCTATGAAACCATCTTTATCTACTGATACGTTTTTCGATTTGTGTAATGAAAAAGGTTCAAAGGAATACACGATGAACAGTTCTCCCTTGAATTCAAATGGTATCCAATTTTTACCACCAAACTCTTTCGTCGTGCGTAATTCGATTTTGACGTTCCTTAGTGGATTAAAAATAAACATCTTGCAACCAGGGTCAAATTGGTTCGCGATTTGATAGTAAAGCCACAGTTCATTGCAAAATATAAATATTCGCGGATCCTCAGCTAAAATTATAAATCCAACTTTTGTTGTTTGCGTAGATTGTAATTTCCAGTTAACAGCTATTCCATGAGAAAGGCTTGAACGCCTTAATAGCCTTGAAGCACTTAGCGTGTATTCATTTAAACTCGATTCAATCACGGCAATTTCAGCTAAGTCCCCCCTTGTTGCCGATGTCAGAGTCTTCGTACTAATCGGTTTTACAAGCCAAATAGTCCTTAAAAGCTTTTGATCAAACCAATAGCTCAACTGAAAAAGAATCCTGCCTACAATAACTCTCCCTGTGTAATCTAAGGGACCCACTCTAACGCCGGTTTGCTTTGGATAGTCACTAGGAAAAACAAACCGTTCAAATATCCGAAGAGGTATTTCTCTTAATTTACTGAAAGATTTCACTTCGTTAGTTTATCCAGAAAATATTTCCCATATTGGAATGACACACTAATAAATACAGAATCAATCGATTCGGGCTGAGATTGATTCAGATGAAAGAATGAATTCTTAAATTAACACACCCTTACCTAAAATTCCCCAAATATCGATGACTGGCTTGCTTGTTATCAAGGATTTATAATCAGAATGAGGTGCGCCGATTATGATTATGTCTGCTTTCTGGACCACTAATTCTTCAGTTTGTAGACGGTGGTCCTTGACATATGGATCGGCAAAAATTACCTCTTTTGCCTTAAAGGCCAATAATTTCCTCAGTTTATATGCCAATGAACTGCGAGAATCATCGTTATCTCCCTTAAACGACATTCCGAGAATTCCCACCGTCAAATTAGCCAAATCGTATAATTCCTCGAGTCTCGAAACCAAATAGCCTGGCATTCCCTCATTAATCATCATCGCTGAATGTCCTATCGGAAACTTTTGTTGCACGAGGGCAGAGAGTTGCATGGTGTCTTTGAAAAGGCAGGGACCGGCAGCAAATCCAGATTTGGGAAGATCGCTCGCGCGAGGGTATTCAAAAGAAATAATTTCTCGAACTCTCTCGTAGTCTATCGATAAGTCATTTGCCATCATAAAAAATTGATTCGCCGTAGCAAACTTTATGTATCGCCATACATTTGTAAAAAGCTTAGCGAGTTCTGCCTCTTCTGGGGTTGCATAGATTGCTTGAACCCCCAAGGATTGAAACACAGAATGGGCTTTTGAAAATTCAAGTTCGGATCGCGCACCAATAATCTGTGGAAGGGTCGTCAGTTCCTTAAGGGCCTGTCCTTGAACAATTCGTTCTGGACAGTAAGCGAAAAATATTCCTGGCATTTCAGTATCCAGATACTTCTGAAGACGTCGCGAAACTCCAGGGAATATGGTCGATCGGAGCAATAAAGTTTGACCTTCTCGTAAAAATGGTTTTAGAGAAGTTACTGCTCTAATTACAAATTCAGGATCAGGATTTAAATGCTCATCCACCGGTGTACCTATTACCACTATAACAACTTCCGCTAACTTGATGCAATCTGGAGAAGTTGTAGCGTTGAAACTACCGTTTGCCAAAACTTCTTGTAAAAGGGGTTCTGCATCCACTTCCATGAATGGCAAAATTCCTGAGTTGATGCTAGCGACTGCCTCATTTGATATATCGTAAGCCGTAACATGATGGCCCGCCTGAGCGAGTACGAGGCACAGAGGAAAGCCGACATGACCAGCGCCACCAACTACGACAATTTTCATACATAATTGTAATTCTTATAATTTAAAGAATTCAATTTACTGAAGAAATAGGGGTGCTAACCCCCGAATTTAATGATTAAAATTCTCTTATCTTCAGTATACGCGATGTGCTGTTACTTTGAAGTGTACAGATTTATAATTTAACAACTTTAAACCTAGAATCTCAGATTATCATCGCAGATAGGCATTCGATATAATTCCTACTTTCCTATTCGCAACAATTGAAGAGAGAGCAGCAGGTGAAAGCAATTGATTGATTCAAAATTAGTGGATTCGATACACTTCACTTATCGACAACCATTTGCTGCGAAAATGGCGCAAGAAAGCTTCCTTGAAAGTTACCCCAAGAGCGCCATTTTTTGTGTCATCGACCTTGGTGGAGATCTTACAGAAAATTTTGAGCATTCAAATAAAGTAAATATCGTTCGCTCTCAAACAAAATTGTCCGCACGAAATGATGGATTTTATTTAGGGAAATCAGAGCTAAAAAATTTTATTCAATACTATTTACAGGTATGTAAATTACGTAAAGACTCCGAGTGGATTTTCGTGCTTGAAGATGATGTCAAAGTTTATAAACCGGTCAGCAATTTACCTTTTAGTTTGAACGGAGGCGTTGCAGAGCACTTTGGCAAAGATTTACGCAAATTGATAATCCGTGAAACAGGAATTCGATATTATAAATACCGGCACAACATTTATAGTGGTTGTGGTGGATCAATTATCAGCAAGAAAGTTATTCGAAAATACACTTGCAGTGAATGGGTTACAAAATTAGAGAAATTTTATGATAAGACTGGAGCTAGCTCCCTTGGATCTGATGAAATTCTATCCCTTATGACGGTTCTGGCTGGGGGCACAATAGGACCGTACGACGAATTCGTCGAACCTTGGCACTCGGATTACCAAGAGCGAAAAGAAAATGGAACCATCACAACACTTCACCGTTACAAGGATCTATATAAACCACTTCAAACTGAGATTTAACTTAAAAAGTTTTTAAGTATTCACTCTGCTTTGTATTTTAGGTGGATAATTTTTTAACTGCCCACTTTCTAATTGGCTGCTCCATCAGTCTTATTGAAAATTCGGTAAAAACCAAAACTAAAATGAGCGATAAAACATATTTTAATACGCTCTGCATAAGGCCAGTTCCTAAGAAGGAAAAATATTTCGTAGTAAATCCAGAGACATCTATTCTTATAATCATCATATGCCAAACATATATCCCGTATGACACTCTTCCCATGTATGTGCAAAATCTTTGGAACTTTTTAGACAGAGCGGATTCATCAAAATTAGCCAATTCACGAATAAAGAAGTAGCAGACTGGCGCTGCGAATAAAACAAAATAGGTAGAAATATGAAATAGGTAGAAATTAAGAAAAAATAAACCTGAAAAGGATAGCAGTCGTTTTACTGAACTCGTATACTTATACGAGTTACGAGTAAGATTTCTATGCAATAACTGTCCGATATAAAATCCACTAATAACTCGACCGATGGCTATCAGGTATTCGATTACACCCCAACCCAAATTCATTTTTTTATTTATAAATAGTCCAAAGAATTCAATAGCTATTCCGCCAGCGATAAAAAATAGAATCTTCTCTCTTTGGAATTTTTGGGAGATACCTATAGCCAGAAAGTTTACGAACATCTCAGCAGAAAGGCTCCACAAGGGTATATTCACTTGAATAAACGGGGCGTAGAATATTTGCAGTAAAAAGAAAGCACCAAAGTAAATGAAAAGTGACGGGGTATGCCCATCAACAGGCAGATTGTTGTGCGGTAAGAGTAATTTAATTATTTTTAGAGCCAGCATAGCAATAAAGAACATGACGATCATAGGAAACAAGCGAGTCAGCCTATTTAAAATAAACTTCCTTTTAGCGTTAGTCTTTGTGGAAACCAAAGAAGGTGATAAAACAAAACCAGATAGAACAAAGAAGAAATCAACAAAGATATTGAACCCAGACGACCACCATTTTGAATTTAACCATAAGTGGTAAACCATGATTGAAAGCGCGGCAATCCCTCGCATCCCATCAAGTAGAACGTATCTCTTACTACTCATCTTGGAGGAAATTCACGTACCGAAAGCAACATTGCCCTAAACTCCTCCTGGCTAAAATACTATGGAAGCCCTAAATCGCAATACTACGTGCTTTACTTGATTAATGCATATACGACCAGAGGTTAAATTCATGTCTTTTGGCTTTAAATAGTCTGCACACGTGGGTTTCGTTGGTAGTTGGTATCAGACTAAATTTCGAGTAGAAATGTTTCTCTATTTTCTAACGACGCTGTATGATTTGTCATAGGTGCGATTTACTGGGGTGGTTTATTTGAATGTCTATTGTGTCTTGGCACACAACCAACCTTCTAATGTAAAATCTCTATTGGACGCACTGCAAGGCAAGAAAGTACTCGTGCACCTGGATAAATCAATTAATCGGATTCAATTTTTGAAGGAGTTGGGGGCTTTACCCAACAATGTAGATATATTGAGTGTAAAAGAGAGCTTTCGGGTCGAGTGGGCTGGCTGGAATATGGTCCGGGCAGAGATTGCTCTTTTTAGTCGAGCCTTGCAGTTTTTAGGCGCAGGCGATCATGCGATACTTCTGTCAGGTGCTTGTTATCCTTGCAGGCCCATTAATGAATTTGAAGATTTCCTTGCTAAAAATTCCTCCATAGAATTCATCTCCTTTAATGAGCTACTCAACGTTCATAATCTTCGATTGGCCCCAACTAATCCAGGGGAATCGAGGGTAAAAAACCTAAATTTCAAAGACATGATTCCCTTGCCGCCGATTAACTGGTTAATCAAATTTGCATATAAAACGCGGAACTTTCTGAACGCAAAGCAAATACGCAACCCTAGGTTCAATCCAAAATATCGCTATTACGTAGGGAGCCAATGGATTGCATTGACGGCCGATATGGTTTCATTTTTAATCAAAAACGAGCGACAAATGAAATACAAATTTCAATTTTCATTCGCGCCAGATGAAATCGCTTTACACTCGTCTATCATTAATTATTTGGGTGCAGATTCAAATCGGCTAATTGGAGAAAACTTTGATTCCTATGCCACTATTTCAGGGCCTTTTCATTATTTGAAAGCTGGAAGCACCAACTCAACAATTGAGGATTTAGATGCAATTTCAGCCAGCGAAAAGTTTTTTGTAAGAAAACCCACACCTGATTTGCGTGAAACTCTTAAGAAAAATTTATAAATGTCTTAATCTCAACCTAATTACAACCATTTTTGACCTACAAAATTAAGGATTGACAACTTTATATCATCGCGGTGGTTGCGAAGCTGCATTCTTGAGGCCGTTGCCAATTCTAATACTCTCTCACCTAAAACATTATGGCTCATTAGTTCTCTTACCAGGGCATCCTCATGTCTCCAATAATTCTCAAATTCAAAGATCCAATTCTTGCTACTAAAAGCACCACCCTCAGTACCAAATTTCTTTAAGGTCTCAAGGGCAGAAAAATAGCGCTTGGATTTTGAGTCAAGATGCCAAGGCTTTGGTCCACCGGCGAAATGCAAAATGCGCTGATCGACTCGAGAAGGGGCGGAAACTATGCAATCATAGGAAGGCGGAATTAATTTTTTCTTATCGTGAAGAAGATAATTTAGGATATCCTGGTTGTGCATTTCAAATCCAAATTTATTATGCTCTTCTGCTAAACGTTTCCATTCCCGTGGAAAATTCCATTCTTGCCATTGGAGTGGGTCGCAAATAAAAATCCCATCGTTGAAATAAGATCCATTAGCTACTTGAAAAGCCTTGTTTAACGGAAAATTAGTTAGGCCATGCCTATTGATATGCTCATCGGGGGTTGCATAAATAATTGGTCCGGTACCTTCAGTTGAAACGTGATCGAATATATGGTCCCAATTTTGTAGACATAGGGTGTCCGAATCTAACCAAAGAAATCTACGATCTAGGTGATCCATCCACAGTAGGCGGATGTAAGACTGCACTGGAATACGCTCATCACGTTGAACTTCAAAATTGAAATCAAATTCGCGATACAGGAGATTGATCTGAAAAAAATCACAAAATTGCTTAATTGTAACTAGATTATCCTGTGAAAATTGCCCCTTTATAACACCCAGAGCGACTTCAAGATTGTTATTTGAATGGATTCTTGCAGAATAAATAGATATCATCCATGGCCAAATGTAACCATCGTCAATTCCGGTACAGATCAAAGTAGATTGTTGTTCTTTCATGCTATTTTCTGCCCACGAAATCTACTCAGGAAACCCTCAAATCGCGATATCAAGTTAAACTTTATTCTCAGAAGGGCGGGCGGGTTATAAGTGTAAAGACTTGACCGCAGAAACTTAACTCGTTCATAAATCTTACTATCATTGGAAGCAAGGAATTCAAGAAATTCAATTTCAATAGTCTTGAAAGCGCTATATTCGTCCAGAAAAAAAGCGCCGCCTGCGCGACGATGATTGACTAGATCTTCATAAATTCTGGCCGGAAGGTCTTCGTCCCGAATTGACCAGGGTTTTATCCATGAACCAGAACTAATGATTGGTGCTGGGCGCGTTGGTCTAATCGGTAGTTCAAACAAACCTTCCCGAATATGTAGAAAATCACCCTGTGCCATAAATTGCAGGATATCTTGATCGTGAGCTAAAAGATTTAACTCGGTTGATCTTTTACCTATGGAATACCATGTCTCACTGCCAAATTTTTCAGTGTTAGTGCGCCAATTTTCCCAAGAAATGATCAGACAAGTTGAATGAAAGCATAACTGCCTAGTGTCTGCTTGTTCACTCCTCCAGTTCAGTCCCCTATTTGTTTTGGCAGCCAAAGCGCCTAAGAGATAATTTGAGTGGTCTTTAAGTTCCCTAATCTCCGTAAATATTTCTTGCCAGCCAGCAAAAGCCAAGGAATCCGCGTCGAAGTAAACGAAGTCCTCCTTTAAATTATCGGCCAGCCATAATCGGCCATACGCAGCGATGCTTATCCGAGAGTCTGTCTTTACATCAGACGGGATTCTCGCATCGACAATTCGATTAGGGATCTGCATAACGCCTAGAACAGATCCTATAATTTCCTGGCTACTTGCCGAAAGCGTACCATTTACATTTGCTATACAAATTTCAAAGTCACCCTCGGCATTTTTCCACATCGAATAACTCAATGAAAGAAGCGGCCAAACATAATTATCATCAATTGACATCGCCACAATTTTTTTCAAGGTAGCATCCCCCAACTTCCAAGAGCCACAAAAATGCACATAAAGCTAGAACCCACGTCGCACCCTCCGCACGTAAAGATATTCTATAAAGTGATTTATTCGGCTTACCTTTAGCCGATTGCGTAGGCGAATTAATGCCGCCTCATTGGAATTCCCGATTGATTTTGGCCGGTCATGGAACCAAGCTTCCCAATATTCGTTTTCTTGTGCTCTAAGCTTCTTAAGGTCAAAAGACTTCGGAGAAATTGCTGATGGTGCTAAATTATCGTTCATTTTATTTTTACCTACTTTAGTAACAAGCAACTTTAGTGTTTGCATAATACTTGTGCCAAATATTGATTCTCCATTAGAAAAATTTGCATCATATCGACCAGGAATGTTCCACCGAATGTGAAGTGATTCCTGCCTTCGAAGGAGTTCATGTTGGAATACATCTTGAAAAGGTGAATGGAGTTCTAGGTCAAATCGCGCCAACGCCTGATTTACCTTTGCTAAATCTTTCCTTCTGTACTGTTCTCCTAGGGACTCTAGATATACCTCGTAAATATTTCTATTCTTAACAAATACATTTCTGTTTATAGCAAACTCTCTCGTCCCAAAAGTAGCACAAAAGGGTTCATCTCGAACAGTTTGATAATGATCAACATCATTCACGGACACTACACCAACTTCGTCGAGCTTATAAATTGCTTCTAGAAAAATTGACATGTTTAGAAAATAGTTGGGCCGTAGGAATACATCCTCTTCTTGAAAAACTGCAAATTTAGAGTCAAAATTGGCAAAAATGTAGTCCATGACGTTGTAAAAAGCCCTTGCTATCCCGACATTTGAATTTTGTTTTATCACATGAGAATCCGGAAAATATTCCTTAACTAATTTTTGAGTCTTTCTTGTTAGATCTGATTCGAAATTCTCTTCATTTTTCGAGCCAGAAAAACCATCTATGTGAAAGACCAGTTTCTTATCATTTAAAGGCAGAACTGAACTCTTTAAGGATTCCAGGACATGCTTCGCTAGGTGAGGCCGATTAAAAAGCAGAACTCCTACTGGATATTTGAAGGTCTCCACCGGGATCACCTCCACATTCTTTGAATTAAAACCATTTTTTTCCAGCTGCGTCTAGGAGTTTCAATTTTATGAGATCCTTGCGATCCAAGAGTTCGCGTCTGGCGCCTGTGAAAAGTTTACCCATCTCAGATGTCAAACTCTGATTACTCTGGCACAGAGTCAAAAGCATCTCTTCATGGCGCCAGTAGTTGCGATATTCATAGACCCAGTTCGCGCCACCAAATGCCCCTAGTCCAGTTTTAGAATCTTTCAGAACTTCAATAGAAATAAAGTAACGTTTGGCTATCTCATTGAAATGCCATGGTTTTGGGTTTCCCGTGTAGTGCAGTATTTTCTGGGTGATATCCGAACCAGGCATAACCATAGCGTTAAATTCGGATGGCAAAATCTTTTTTTCTTCGACCAGAAGATAGTTCAAGATGTCTTGCTCGTGATGAGTGAAGCCCAATTCTCTATACTGCTCCCCGATTTCCCGCCATTTCTGTGAATAGCCTCTATCCTGCCAGGCAATTGGATTACCAAGAAAAATTCCGTCATTGAAATAGGTTTCACCACCAACCCGGTATGCGGTATTAGTCGGAGAATCGCCCATATTTAGCAAAATCGCCGAATCAATGGCTGCGACAATTACAGTAGTAGCGGGCTCATCGATAAATTCATTAAAAACTTTGTCCCAATTTTCAAGAGGAAGTGTGTCTGCATCAAGCCAAAGAAATTTCTCTTGCAAGGTATCAAGCCATAGAAGTCTGGCATAGACCTGGATACTTAAATGCGTAATCTGAAGTTCATGATTCAGAGAGAAATCTCTAATTTCAATTGGAACGTCAATGAAGTCAGCGAATTTTCCAATTATTTCCTTGGACTCGTCGCTTAATCCCCCATTTATTGATCCAACTGCAACTCGAAAAAAATTTGACGCGTGAATTTTTGCGGCAAAAATGGCAACTAGAAAGGGCCAAAGATAGCCGTCGTCAATGCCAGCGCAAACTAAGTTAAGTTTTGATTTCAACTTTTTATCCAACCTAAAGTCCGACGTTTGATAATTTTTTGGAGTGGCAATTCAAGATAAACATAGCTTGCATATGAGACCAAAAGGGTAACTGCCACTATCGCTAACTTTAGGGCGCCAGTTCTTCCAAGATTTGAAAAGACAAGCTCAAAAATTAAGGTATGCCATAAGTAAATACTGTAAGAAAGAATTCCAATGGCCACTAAAGGTTTAACGCTTAAAACTCGGCGCAGAATATTGCCCGGCCAAATATCGAGTTCAAGGAGAGATAAGATTAGCCCACTCAAAAGCGCAGTCTGGGTGGAGTAGTCTAACCCACAAAATATGCCGGCAAAGTTGGTACAGAGAAAGTATAGAACCATAGGGGGTCCAGAAATCTTCCTATGCAGAGTGATTAAAGCACCTAAAAGAATTTCAGATGGTCTAATGACAACCTGCACTACTTTGCCAGCCAACCCGTTCGAAACCATTCCTTCAGGATTTAAGTGCCCGTAAAAATTACGTATCAAATCTAGGATTCCATGAATTCCTAAAAAATAAAAAACAACAATTAAAATGAATGTGACGAGACGCGTCCGCTTTGCTAAAAAGAATAGTACAAGTGGCCAAACCAAATAAAATTGCTCTTCGGCTGCGAGTGTCCAGGTGGGCGCCCAGACATCGTGATTCAAAGGGCTTGCAATGAAGAAGTTTTTTACATAGAAGAGCGCCGAAAGAGGCTGCGAAAGATGAAAAGTGGAGCGCAAAAATAAGTAACTCAAAATCGACCCGATCACAACGTTAATAATTAAAATTGGTGTCAAGCGTGCGATTCGTCCAATCCAAAAAGTCCTAAGCGATCGATCTCCATCACGAAGTTTTAGCAAGACATCTGTAATCAAAAAGCCTGACAGAACAAAGAAAAAATCCACACCATACGGCCCGTACCCGAATAGCCCTAAATGGGCGGTAACGACGCCGGCAATTGCTAGGGCTCGAAGTCCATCAAGTTCGGGACGATAAGTGAGCGAAGATGTGCGAATTACTGGGCGGAAAAGTTTCTTAGCCATTCTCGACTTTTGCGCTTCGCACCTTGACTGAATTAATCTGCTTGGTTGTTAAAGTGCTAGCCAATACGACCTTAGTAGTCAGGTTAGATTTGGTAGGAAGCGTTAATAAATGATCACGAAATCCAATTCCGTACGGGGATGGGGTGCCCGATTCATCGGCTATTAAACTGTGACTTGAGCAAGGCCAAGACTTGCTAGTTGCATTCCACGTCCAAGCCAAGTACGAGACATTGTTCTCATCGGCCCAATTCATGTACTTATCAATGTAACCATGAGAGCAATCTGGCTGACCTAACTCACCAGTTACAAGAGGTACCACCGCGGCAATAGGGGCGTATTTTCGATTCCATGCGTCTAGATTATTACTGAAATTCATGCCACTGTAGTTGTGGTTGCTTGCAATAAGCTGATTTAACGGATCGAGGGGCTTATAAGCAAACCATTGACTTAAATCAGTCGCCTGTCCGATGCCTTCCAACATAATTGGCTGAGTAGCATCCTCTTCTCGAATTGCTGTGACCATATCCTGCATTCCCGCTGTTTGCCATCCCTCTTTAGTTGTGCATCCATCCCGCCAACAGGACCAGTTTATTTGATTGGGCTCATTAAATAGGTCAAATATCACGCCGTGGTTCGATTTAAAATATGCAGCAACCGAACTCCAAAAATCTGTTGAATGGTCTGCATCTGCCATTTTTTCCATGTAAGTTGCTTTTGTTGCCCCAGGCGCACTTACGTGAAGGTCTAGAATGGCATATATTCCAGCGCTTTGCAGCGTGGTAACCCAAGTGTTAATGGCACTTCTATAGTTCTTACCAGAGAATTTAGGGCTGACGCCATTTATTCCGAGCCAGCAATCTTCATTTAATGGAACCCGCACTACGTTTATCTTCCAGGACTTCATCGCCGCCACGGTGGCGCTATTGGCCCGCCCATCAAAAAAATTCCAATCATGTGCACACATGTACTCGCTGCCCGACTTGTTGACTCCAACCAATCTAACCGGCTGCCCATTGCCATCAATCAGAAGATTTTTTTGGACCGATATTTTAATTGGTGAGTCCTCAACGTCCGCCTTAGCCGGTGGGGCAAATACTCCAGCAACTAAAGCGGATAATGAAATAAGGGCGAGCGCTCGAGCTAGTCGAGATTCCAACACCATTTACGGCTTCACAAACGTGAAGACAACAGGGTCGGATTGTGTCGCGGTGAAGGCTCCATCTGCGGCTCGTGATGCGATTACGGCACATGATCCGGTAGTTGCTGAGGAGAGAACGTTGCCAACAAGTGTGCAACCTGCGGTGTGGGCTCCGAGCGTGAAGTTAATTGGTGCTGTACCAGCGCCACCTCGAGCAGTGATTATCACCGTTGCGGTACTGGTTTCGTTAACCGGAATCGCGGTGATGCTATTTGAGATAGTCAGAGGATTCTGTGGAATTGGAGTGAAGTTAATAACCAAATAAGGCGCAGTGACGCTGTTGTACGTTTTATTTCCAGCCTTGGTCGCAATTACGCTACATGATGTCGCGGTGTTGGCCGTCAAAACACCATTTGTAACCGAGCAGCCAGTTCCAGCAACCTGATAAGTCACGACGCCATCTGGAATTGATCCACCCGTTACTGTCAACGGAACCGAAGATAAGGCAAGGGCAGTAGTTACGCCACCAGAACTTAGAACAAGCGGCGCCTGCGGAGCAAGGGTAAAGTTAAAGGAGACTACAGGTGAAGAAGTGAATGTAACGCCGTCTGCATTGAGTTGGATCGCCTGAACTGGACAGCTTGCCGCAGTAGCGCTTGTAAGCGTTTGGCCTGTGATCAAACATGAACTTCCCGTCGCCGTTGTAAAGCTGACTTTGTTCCCATTGCCGTTTGAAGCTACCAGCGGGACCAGTGTACCGGGATCATAATTAAGTTTCGGTTTGCTTGGGTCTACGATGATGGTCAATGCAGTGACCGCTTTACTAAATTTAAAAGTAACCGGCTTGGAGTACAGGGTGCTGGTTGAACCCGGTACCTGGGAAACAGCCAGGACGGTACATTCTGTTGGCACGCTAGAAGTTAAGCTAGAACCCGCGATGGAACAGGCTCCGGATGTCACCGCATAGCTAACCAAACCACCCCGCGACCCGGTCGCTGAAAGTGCAATTGGTGTGTCCACAAGCCCCGTAAAATTCGCATTAGTTATTTCCAGTAAATCGGGCTTTGGGACATAAGGCGCGATTGGCGCGATAAAGGTGAACACGCGAGAGTTAGAGATCGCTACAAGGAAGTTTGCATCCGCTTTCTTAGTAGCAGAAACTAGGCAGTTCGTGGGAATAGCGGATGTAACTGAGCTTCCGGATAAGTTACATCCGCTTCCGACGGCGCTGTACGTAACCGCCCCGGTGCCGCTACCACCTGAAAGTGAAAGAGCAATAACCTGACCAGTATTAACCGTTACATTTGGGTTATTTATAACCAATGGTGATTGACTGCCAAGCGGAGGTTTAACGAACGTGAAAACCACCGTATTGGAAGCAGCGATCTGGTAGGTTTTATCTGATGCTTTTCTAGCAGACACTGAACAATTTGTTGGAGTTGTAGATGTCACTGGCGATGTAGATGTCACAACACCTGTAGAACTTACAAGGCACCCGACTCCCTTAACTGCGTATGTGATAACACCCGTTCCACTACCTCCCGTGATACCAATAGAAGCACTTTCATTTTTGTTAAGCGTGCGATTCGCATTAGTTATTCTCAAAGGGTCTTGGGGTTTCAGAGGCTCAGCCACGAAGGTGTAAATGTTGAACTTTGAAAAAATTTGTTGATAAATTCCATCACTAGCCTTATTGGCAACAACGGAGCAGGAACCAAGATCGGATGAAGTTAAGACTGTTCCAGCCAAATTGCAGGTGCTGCCCGAAACATTGTACGTAACCTCACCAGTTCCAGCACCTCCGATAGTTGCCAAGTTTATTTGAGTGCCTTTGACCACTGTTTGACTTGCTGGCGTTATTGTCAGGGCTGATTGTGTGCTAGCGAAGCTAAATCCAACAGTCGCCGAAACTGTCGACCCAAATTTCTCAAATTGATCTTGGGTGGCAGTCACATAACAAGTAGTGAGCTTAGTTGAAGTTAACACCGAGCCTTGAATAGAGCAATCTGATGTCGAAGTTTTAAATACGGTCGATGGATTACCGTTTCCACCTGTAACAGTCATTGAAATTGGAGTCCCAACCGGATTCGTTGTACTGACTGTAGAGATTGCCAACAACGGCGCTTGCTGTCCCTTAAAAGTAAATGCCTTAAACGCACTTGTTGCCTGTGCATATTGACCATCAGTGTCTTTTTTCGCTATCACACCACAAACCCCAGCATTAAGATTGAAGAGTTGATTAGCTGTCACAAAGCACCCAGTTCCTACAACACCATAACTAACCAGACCCTTACCCTGACCACCAGAAATCGACAGCGTGATTGGTTTCCCAACAACTGATTCCGCTGGTGTGCCAATTAACACTGGTTCAGGTACTTGCGGCGGCAGAGGTGGTGGCGCGTGATAAAGGGCAGACTCTGGAACTTTCTGGGAATGCTGAGTTATAGATTGCCAAAGCAACTTATGATTAGCAACAGCACATTTGAAGATAACGTTAAATCCAGTTCGCGTTTCACCAATTTTTGTGCAAGGGGTGAGATCCTTCGGAAGTGGCAGAACTGGCTGCGGCTTCGCAGTTGGCCCTGGCTTAGTTGGAGTAGTTGGTGCGGTTGTAGTCCCAGGTAAATTTTGAGGGGGCTTAAGAACCCCATAACATTTGTACTGAAAGCCATTAACAGTTATTGTCTGACCCACTTGAGTACAAACCTGATCTTGCGATCCGCCTGCCGCCTGCGCGCCCGAAGCCAAAACGGTGACGAGCATTAAGCCTGCAGCGAAAAGCGATATGAGTGAAAGAGCAAAGGACTTTTGCTTATTCATACTTCGCTCCTCCACTAAATAGTTTGTAAGAGAAGAATCTCGCAACTTAGAAATTAGCGCTGAAAAATCAACGTTTTTGGGGGGCCAACCCGCATTGACACTAATCGCCCTAAATTTTCAAATCCCTCACTTGAGGGGTCTGCCCACCATTGATATCAGGAATTTGTGAAGGTGAAGAGTACGGTCTGGGATTTTGCTGCTTGGTATTGCGAAGCGGCAGCCTTGATTGCAGTAACTGAGCAAGTCGTTGCAACGGCACTTGAAATCGTTGCAGTTCCGTTGTTGTTTACGATGTTACAGCTTCCGGCAGTATCACTTGGTAGTGCACCCTTAGATGAAACTGAGGTGAAGGAGATTGCACCAGCGCCAGAACCACCACGGGTAGTGACGGTGATCGGTGTATTCACACTTGCAGTAGTAACTGAATTTGATATTGTGAAATCGGTAGTTTGCTTGATAAGTTCAAAACTCAACGTTACCGGGTTGTATGTTGCGTAGTTGTACGGGGTTCCATATGCCCAAAACGGCATAACCGAGCAATAAGTATTTACTCCCCCAGCGGTAGTGATTGTCTTGGCTGTTTGATCATATGTACACCCTGCGCCGCTAACCTTGTAACTGACCTTTTCACTATAGCGAATCGCGTTGTTGTGAAGTGCAAACGGAATCGATGGCAGCGCGTCTGTGATAGAAGTTACGGCTAAAGTGTCGGTGTAATTCTGTGCCGCAAAAGTTAGCGTAATAGCCTGTGAAATTGCGTAAGACTTTGCGCCGTAAGCAGCCTGCAAGGCCTGGACGCTGCAGTAAGCAATTCCAGTTGTCGTGATGGTGACGCTAGATCCGCCACCACTAGCTGAAGCTGAACAG
>Ga0209084_1002141_pt1 | contig 15700 bp, 14 predicted proteins | sample C_130820_MF_Meta_FD_187309 | JGI IMG/M metagenome (GOLD analysis project Ga0209084, IMG submission 187309) | Freshwater microbial communities from Lake Croche, Canada to study carbon cycling - C_130820_MF_MetaG (SPAdes) (version 2) | ecosystem: Environmental > Aquatic > Freshwater > Lake... | reverse complement strand
CCCGAACAGGCTTTTGAGAAAATGGGTAAACCGGAGCTTGCTAAAAAATATAGAGAAAATGGCGATATGCTCAAAAATGATCCAAGAGTAACCGCAATTGGAAAAATACTTCGCATCACCAGCCTTGATGAATTACCGCAACTCTACAACATTCTTCGCGGCGACATTAGCCTGGTGGGCCCTAGAGCGCTTGTTCCTCAGGAGCTAGAGAACTATCCATACAAGAACCTCATATTAAGCGTTAAGTCTGGGCTGACAGGTCTTGCTCAAACCTCAGGACGACGTGATATTAGTTTTGAAGAACGACGGGCGCTTGACCTTTATTATGTACAAAACTGGAGCTTCTGGCTTGATTTAAAAATAATATTTAGAACCTTCAAGGACGTTCTTGGAGGCCGTGGTGCCCGATAAAAAAATCGCCATTGTTTGCGATTGGTTAACAACAATTGGTGGAGCCGAAAAAGTTGTGCTGGCGCTTCATAATCTTTATCCTGAAGCACCTATTTATACAAGTCAGTACGATTCATCAAAAATTGATTGGTTCAAAGATGCCGACGTACGTACTACGTGGCTACAGAAACTTCCAAAAAATGCTACCTTTCGAAAATTCCTACCAGTGCTTCGAAGGTTTGCCTTTGAAAGCCTCGATCTCACGCAGTACGATATCGTCATATCTTCCAGTGGCGCAGAAGCTAAATCTGTTAAGAAACTCAAAAAAGGTGCGATACATATCGCTTATTGTCACTCCCCTACCCATTATTATTGGCAACGATACGATGAGTACATAAAAAACCCTGGCTTTGGACTATTAAACCCACTCGCAAGACTAGGCCTCCGTATTCTTGTAAAACCTATGCGCAGATGGGACTACGTCGTTGCTCAGCGTCCTGACATCATGATCGCAAACTCATCTCACATTCAGAAAAAAATTAAAGAATATTACGGCCGGGATTCCATCGTCATTTATCCGCCGGTTGATGTCGAACAATTTCAAAAAAAAGCTGAAAATACAAAAAGAGATGGACTCGTAATCGTAGGACGACAAGTACCTTACAAACGTTTTGATCTTGCAATCAGTGCTGCAATAAAGCTTAATAAAAAGCTAGTCGTAATCGGAGATGGACCTTTGCATAAAGATCTCTTAAGTCAAGCAGATGGTCATAAAAATATATCTTTTAAAACTAATTTAAAAACAACTGAAATCGCAGAGATATTAAGTAAATCTGAACTCTTCCTTTTTCCGGGTATCGAAGATTTTGGCATAGCTCCGGTTGAGGCACTGGCATCAGGCACTCCAGTAATAGCCTACAATGACGGCGGAGCCCTTGATTATATAAATAAAGACACGGGAATACTTTTTGAAAAACAAACAACCCAGAGCCTAGTTGAAGCGATTGAAAAGGGCCTAACAATGGAATGGAATCATAAAAAAATATCCAATTTTAGCATCAATTTTTCTCATCACATTTTTATTAAAGCGATACAAAATGTTTTTTAAATGTTTTGTATTTTCTTAGAGACCTCGCCAACTTTATGACTCAAGTCTTTTCTAGCTACTAGGATTCCATCCTTAGTGTTAACAACAACTATATTATCCAAACCGATTACAGCTATAGGTAAATCTGTTTCGTTTCGAATATATGAGTTCTCGTTCTCGATACTATAGATGTTTATACCTTTTGTGTGATTCCCAAACTCATCACTATCGTTTGCTTCGTGAAGATCCTTAAAATTACCCACATCCATCCAGTCAAAGCTTGCTGGTATCATAACAAGATCCTTACTTTTTTCAATTAAGGCGACGTCTATCACTTCATTGTTAAATGATAGGTACGTTTCTTTGTAAACTTTAGACTTAACATCAGATATTCTTATAAGTTTTAAATAATTATCTTCGAGTTCCGGGGAATACTTCTTCATTTCTTTCAAAAAAGTACTAACTGATCCCACGAAATAACCACAATTCCAAATAAAGTTTCCGGCTTTTATATATTTCTTTGCTGTATCGTAATCTGGTTTTTCCTTAAAACTATCGACTGAATAAATCCCTTTAAATTTATTGGTTTCTTTTCCTTTTTCTATATATCCAAAGCCCGTTGCGGGATAATCCGGTTCTATTCCGATTAGTACAATTTTCTTCAATGAGGCTGAAACTTCCGCCGCATTCTCAAAAGTATGCACAAACCCATTGACGTCTCTTATGTGATGATCGGCGTGTATGAACGCTATTGGCTCCTCATTTCCGTGTTTTTTTTGAATATAGCTTAAGGCTGCTACTATGCAGTTAGCGGTACCCCTCCTGGCAGGTTCTATAACAAATTTATCTTCATCTAGCTCTGGTAACTGTTTTCTTATGTGCTCAAAATGACTATTATCTGGTACAACATAAATTGTATCAGTCAATAGTTTTGCGCGCTCAAAAGTGTTCTGTACCATGCTCGATTCATTGGTTAGTCTCAGTAGTTGTTTGGGGAAACTACTTGTACTTAGTGGCCAAAGACGAGTTCCGGAGCCCCCCGCTATTATGACAACAATCACTTATTCCCCTCCTTGGGTATTTACTCTCTACTTTTTAGTATATATCTATTTCTAATACGACACGGTCTTTTATTTATATTTCATTATATATGGGGTAAACTTATGTTATGAAAGAAAAAAAGATTATTTATATTTTTTTTGTATTGATAATTCTCTTGGTGTGCCTTAGTTTTTTCATATTTAGAAAGAATAGAGATGGGGTTTTAGATAAGAATAGTGTTACTTTGGACGAAAATACTATAACTTCAACACCTCAAAAAAACCTTTGGGCTTATTCTGATAAAAGAAATATTACTCTTCAGCAACCTACAACCAATTCCAGCATTAAATCAAATGATGTTATTTCTGGACTTGCGAATGGAATTAAAAACATTACCTTTGTGCTAAGAGATAATAAAAATGGAGTAATAGATCAGGGATACATCCCAGTGAATAATGGTAGATTTTCTGGATATCTTACTTTTAAAAAACATGGAAATGTAGGCACTCTGCAAGTTTATTATCCAAATCCTTCTGATGGTTCAGAGCAAGATCCTATAATTATAGATGTGAATTATGCAGATTGATCCGCATAAGCCTAGAAAGCAAACATTAAATTACTTAATATCCTTTTTCATTTGTGTAATGTTTTTCGGCTCACAAGTTAGTGTAGATAAGGCCTACGCTTTCAGCCCAAGTTACAATTCGAGCAACCTGATAGATAATCCAACTTTTATCAATACTTCAGCAATGAGTGTAGTCGCAATTCAGACATTCTTAAATAATTTGGGAAGCGGCCTAGCTTCTTACACAACATTGGAAGATTGTTCAAATAGTATCTTTGGTAAATATTATTCTAATTGTGGAAAGATTATTTCAGCAGCACAAATAATTTATGACTCAGCGCAGGTGTATGGTATTAACCCGAGAATTATTATTGCTACCTTACAAAAAGAACAATCACTGGTTACGCTTCTACCGCCAAATCAATACGACTCAAATGCAGTTGCTGTATATAACGCTTCTTTGCGCTGCGCAATGGGTTACGCGTCCTGCGGAAGTAGCTTAGGTTTTTTTGGTCAAATCGATTCAGGAGCATTCACTTTAGCTTATAATTATCAGGGAGCATTGGGGAATTTAAATTGGCTTGGAAAAAACCCTGCTAAAAATTACCCTTGTTATTCAGAAAAAACTGACTTTTACTCTGCTGGTCTACTACCGGGAAACACTGTTACTTTTGTAAATTCAGGAGGAACGCCAGTAACAATACAAATAGCAAACGCTGCCACAGCATCACTGTATTGTTACACTCCCTATGTAGGACCATATAGTCAAACAGGATATTCTGGAAGTTATAATTTTGTCTATTATTATCAACTCTGGTTTGGCGCAACGCAAGTTTCTACTGCATATGCTTGGGAGCCTCAACCGAGTTCTATTTACGTTGACCCCAGTTATTCGATACCTATGACCAATACACCAACGGTTCAACCTGGTCAAACATTTTACGCCCAAGTTAGCGCACTAAATGTTGGCTATCAAAACTGGGGAGCAGATACTAGGATTGGCACGTCAAATCCAAATGATAGATTAAGCATTTTTCGTAATGATAGCTGGAAAACCAATAATAGACCAGCAAACCTATCTCAGTCTTCGGTTATTCCTGGACAAATAGGTACTTTTAATTTTAGTCTTACCGCACCATTAAATCCCGGAACATATGTTGAATATTTTAATCCTGTTATCGATGGCCTTGCTTGGTTAAATAATCGTGGCTTCTCTTTCACTATTAATGTTGTCAGTTCAGACCAAATAAATTCTAGTGCAAATAACACACTTCAGGTTAACCAACTACTGAGTATGAATACATTTATCGTGTCGCAAGATGCAAACACGATACTAACGCTGCAAGGTGATGGCAATTTAGTCCTTTATCAAAACTTTAAACCACTCTGGAGTACAGGTACGTTTGGAAACCCCGGTTCTAAACTTGTGATGCAAACTGATGGAAACCTGGTTCTCTACAGCAGTACCGGTAATCCACTCTGGAGTACAGGCACGAGTGGAAGAAATGGTGCGAGCCTAACGCTGCAAACTGATGGAAACCTGGTTCTCTACAGCAGTACTGGTAATCCACTCTGGAGTACAGGTACGAGCGGAAAACAATAAAGTTTGCTAAAATTATAACCATGAAGATGCTAGTAACAGGCGGCCTAGGTTTTATTGGTAGTAATTTTGTTCGGTTAACCCTGAAGGAAAGGCCAGAATATGAGATTACTGTTATAGACAATATGACCTATGCTGGAAATCCTAAGACTCTGGATGATATCAAAGATTCAATTACTTTTATTAAATCGGACATAACTGATTTAGAAGTAATAGAGAAATTAGTGCAGGACAATGATATCATTGTCCACTTTGCTGCAGAATCACATAATGACAATTCCCTCGAAGATGCTTGGCCATTTATTAATACAAATATTATAGGGACGTTCAGAATACTTGAGGCAGTAAAAAAATACGAGAAAAGATTACATCACATAAGTACAGATGAGGTGTACGGTGACCTGGAGCTTGATGACCCAAATAAATTTTCTGAAAAAACTCCGTATAATCCCTCAAGCCCCTATTCATCCACAAAAGCTAGCAGTGACTTACTCGTTAGGGCTTGGGTGAGAAGCTTTGGAATAAAAGCAACTATCAGCAATTGCAGTAATAACTATGGCCCCTATCAACATGTTGAAAAATTTATACCTAGGCAAATTACAAATATTCTAAATAATGAAAAACCAAAGCTGTACGGATCTGGAGAAAATGTTCGTGACTGGATCCATGTTGATGATCATAATAGCGCAGTTCACCTAATAATAGATAAAGGGAAAATTGGCGAAACTTATATGATCGGGGCTAATGGAGAAAAAAGCAATAGAGAGGTGCTTTTGCTGATACTTAATTTGATGAATAAAAAAGCTGATTTTTATGAGCAGGTAAATGATCGAAAAGGTCACGATTTGAGATACGCCATAGATGCTACTAAAATACGCAATGATCTTGGCTGGAAACCTAAATATACCAATTTCGAAGAAGGCCTCAAGGCCACTATAGCGTGGTATAAAGATAATCCATCTTGGTGGGAAGAAGACAAAAAAACTACTGAAAAAAGGTATTCAAAAAATGAAAAATAAAGAGTTAGCTGTAGAACAAACTGCAATTCCCGGCCTACTTATTATTCATCTTCCTGTCTATTACGACTCAAGAGGTTGGTTTAAAGAAAATTGGCAAAAAGATAAAATGATTCACTTGGGTCTTCCTGATTTTAATCCTATTCAAAATAATATTTCATTTAATGACAAAAAAGGTACTGTTCGCGGAATACACGTTGAACCTTGGGATAAATTAGTTTCGATTGCAAGTGGTAAAGTTTTTGGTGGATGGATTGATATGAGAGAAGGAAATGAGCGCAAGGTAGTTTCACTTGAACTGAACGAAAGCACGGCCGTATTTGTCCCTCGCGGGGTAGGCAATAGTTATCAGACTTTGGAGGATAAAACTACGTACAGTTATCTAGTGAATGAACACTGGAGACCAGACGGAGAATACTCATCAGTTAATCTTTTTGATAAGGAAATTGGCATTTCATGGCCAATTCCTGAAAGTGAATCAATTATCTCTGAAAAGGATAAAAATAATCCTATCTTAAAAAATGCAACATCAATTAAGCAAAAAAAAGTTTTTGTTACGGGTGGAAAGGGTCAGCTTGGCATTGCATTAAAAAAATATTTTAAAAATGCTGAGTTTGTTGATATCGATACTTTCGATATAACAAATCCTAAATCTTATAAAGAAATAAATTGGAATAATTACGGATTAATAATCAATGCTGCGGCGTACGCTAATGTTGATGGGTCAGAAACTACAGAGGGTCGAAAAATTGCGTGGGAAGTAAACGCGAGTGCTGTGATGCTACTATCAAAAACCGCTCGTGAAAATAACATTAAACTAGTTCACATATCAAGCGACTATGTGTTTGATGGAATAACAAAAGATCACGATGAAGAAGAAAAGTTTTCCCCGCTTAGTGTTTACGGTGAATCAAAAGCGGCTGGAGATATTGCGGCGCAACTAGCACCAAAACACTACATTGTTCGAACAAGCTGGGTTGTTGGGGATGGTAAAAATTTTATTAAAACCATGCGTGAACTTGCCTTAAAAAAAGTCAAGCCTTCTGTTGTTGGCGATCAATTTGGAAGATTAACTTTTGCGAGTGATTTAGCGCATGCAATTCATTATTTAATAAACAATGAATGTGAATACGGTATATATAACTTTACGAATGATGGCCCTGTGACGTCATGGTCAGATATAGCAAAACTAGTATATAAAGAAACGGGTGAGTCCGCAGGAGATATAAAATCTGTTACGACAGAAGTATACTATTCCGGCAAATCAGGAATAGCGCCAAGGCCGCTGAATGGGCAACTCAAACTTGATAAAATTAAAAAAACCGGGCTTGCTCCAAGAGATTGGCAAATTGCTTTTGATGAATATTTTATGAAAGTGAAGGAGAATGAATGAAGGGTATTATTTTAGCTGGGGGATCAGGAACTAGACTCTATCCTATCACCCTTGCAACCAGCAAACAGTTGATGCCAATTTATGACAAACCAATGATCTATTATCCGCTTAGTACTCTAATGAGTGCCGGAATAAGAGACATTTTAATTATTAGTACTCCGAACGATCTTCCCCGTTTCGAACAGCTACTAGGAAGCGGTGAACATATAGGCTGTAAATTCACTTATATTGCTCAAGAGACGCCAAGAGGACTGGCTGATGCCTTTATCCTAGGGGAAGACTTTATAGGAGAAGATAAAGTCGCTATGATACTTGGTGATAATATTTTTTATGGCACTGAGATGGGAGAAAAATTAAAACAGTACACCGAAGTAGATGGCGGAATAGTTTTCGGATACCAGGTTTCTGATCCTGAAAGATATGGGGTGGTAGAATTTAATTCAAAAGACGAAGTAATTAGTATCGAGGAAAAGCCAAAAAAACCTAAAAGTAACTTCGCTATTCCTGGATTATATTTTTTTGATAATGATGTTTCTAGAATTGCCAAAGATGTTAAGCCCAGCGAAAGAGGTGAAGTCGAAATAACTGAAATCCATAATGCCTACTTAAGGTTAAATAAATTAAAAGTTTGCGTTTTGGATAGAGGAACAGCCTGGCTTGATACGGGAACTTTCGAAAGCATGAATCAGGCCGCTCAATTTGTTCAAGTGATAGAAGAACGCCAAGGACTTAAGATCGGGTGCATTGAGGAAGTTGCGTGGAGAGAAGACTTTATTGACGAAAAACAACTTCGGGAATTGGGAAAAAAATTCTTAAAGAGCGGCTACGGTTCTTACATCTTAGATACCTTACTAAAAAATAAGTAGCCCTTAAATTCTCTTAATTCTTCCAATTAGCCTTAAGATTAAACTCTCCATTACTAGTTTTAGAATTATCCTCTACTGTTATCATTGGTATTTTAGTACCGTAAGCTATATCTAGAATGTCAAGAAGCACTGCTGCATCCTCTTCGGCTGGGAATTCATTGTAGGTATAGGCTGCAACTCCTACGTAATAAACGCCTCTATTGAGTTGATTTTTTTCTATCTTACAGCTTAATTTATGAACTCCTAATTCTGGTGCAAATGACTTTACATCTTTTGTTGTGTTATATCCTGTCAAATACACGCCGTCCTTTTTGACGATAAAAAGATTTAGTTGTATTTTTGTTTTTGTAAAAACTTCAAAAGTAACTTCAAAATTAATATCCTCGTCATGCTTAACGAAATTGTTTTGTAATCCAACAGGTGAAATTTTTGTAAGAGCTAAGGTTGTATTGGTAGGTCTGGCGTTATTTCCTAATTCAATATCTTGATTACCACTATTTGCTACCTCGTACTTAAGGGCGACTTCTCTTGGTTGTCCGATAGAAACAAGGCGTCCTGTATCAATCATGAGCGCTCTATCGCAAAATTCTTGAACGGCACCCATATCGTGTGTAACGAAAACAACAGTTCTTCCTTCTTTTTTAATTTTTTTGAAAATATCAAAGCATTTTCTTTGAAACGCCGCATCGCCAACAGCCAGCACCTCGTCAATAAGGAGAATATCGCTTTTGGCTCTTATCGCAACACTAAAAGCTAACCTTACTTGCATTCCACTGCTGTAATTTTTTAATTTTTCATCCATGAAATTATCTAGCTCAGCAAATTTGACTATATCTTCATACATTTCTAGCATCTGCTTTCTAGAAAAACCTAGTAGCGCCCCATTAAGAAACACATTATTTCTTCCTGATAATTCTGGATTAAATCCAACACCAAGCTCAATAAATGGAGTTAGTTGCCCGTTGACCTTTACTTCGCCTTGGGTTGGGTGATAAACTCCTGCGAGAATCTTCAATAATGTACTTTTTCCGCTTCCGTTTCGCCCTACAATGCCAAAAAATTCACCCTTTTTAATCTTAAAAGATATGTCTTCTAGCGCTGTAAAATCAACATTTTTATCTTTGGGTTTCTTTACGAATATTTTTTCGATTCCTATGAAAAGCTCTTTAACATTTTTTGCTTTTGTTTGTTTTTTGAATTTTTTAGTTAATCCCTTTACTTCTATTGCAAATTCTTCCATTTAAATATTCTCCGCAAAATATAATGACTGTGATTTGAAATATTTTGTTGCTAATAATATTAGCATTAATATCAGAAATATAGGTATAGCCGTAAAATACTTTACTGATACTTCCCAGCTACTTGTTGTTTGATGAGTAACAAAACACCACCTGAAGTCTTGCACAATTTGTGCCACAGGATTAAGCATTAAATATTTTTGGAATTTTACAGGAATGCTTGAGAGCGTGTAAAGAATCGGTGTAGCGTAAAATCCCCCCTGTATAAGAACTTCCCAAACGTAACTCGCGTCCCTGTATTTAACAAAAACAGCACTCAGAATAAAGCCCATTGATAGAGAAAGCAAAAAAAGCTCTGCTATGAGAAAGGGCATAAATATCCAGCTACTTGTAACCGGGACATGATTTAAAAATGCAAAAATAAATAGAACTATAAGATTTAAGAAAAGGTTTATTAACGCTGAAAACAAACTACTAAGCACAACTAAATACCTTGGTATATTAATTTTTTTTATGAGGTCCCCTCTGCCCACTATAGATGACATAGCCGAGCTTGTGGCTTCAACAAAAAAATTCCATAAAACGATACCTGTTAGTAGATAGACTGGAAAATGGGGAACTCCATTTCCTATTTTTAGAAATTTCACAAATACTATGTATAAGATTGCAAATAAAAATAGTGGCCTGAGCACAGACCAGGCATAACCCAAGACTGAGCCTTGATAACGTACCCTAAAATCGGTAACAACCATTTCTCTAAGAATTGCTTTATTTCTTGTGTTAAGAATATTTTTAAATTTAATCATTTTTTAAATTTCCTGATAGTATCTTTCATGTACTGCACTCTCTTGTCTGTATTTTCTAGAGAATGATAAAAAGAATCGATTTGCTTCATAATATTTTTCCAAGTATATAAACTTGCTGTCTCGAGCCCCCCCTTACGTAGTTTACTCCTCAGGGAGGAATTGGTCATTAATTTATCTATAGCATTTGCCGTGCCCCTTAAGTCATCTTTTTCGACAATAATACAGTTCTTGTTGTTAAAAGAAAAATCTCGATTACCCTTTGCATCCGTACATATTACAGGGCATCCTGCTGCCATTGCTTCAATAACTGGTAAACAAAATCCTTCATGGTAAGAGGTTTGGATGAACGCCGTGGACTGATTATAAAGAATATTAACTTTTTCGTTACTTGGCTTAAATAAATATTTTATTTCATTATATTTTTCAACTATTTTTGGCTCGGATCCAAAAAGTATAAGTTTCGGTTTTAATTTTAGACTCTTCCAGGCGTTTAATGTTTGCTTAAAGTTCTTTTGAAAAAACGATCTGCCAATTGCAAGCAATTGATTTTCCTCTTTATTGATTCCGTCAATTACTTTGTATACATCAGAATCGTAACCACAAGGAATAAGTGCGCCATTTAGGCCAAGGGACTTGATGTCATCAAGAGTAAAGCCGCACGAGATTATGTTATTAAACTCCTTTCTGTAGCAAGAAATTACTGTTGATTGTATTTCTGGTTCATTAGGATAAAAAGCACTCTCAATTTCGTGAATTATGTATGCTGGAATACCTTTATCTACAGATGCTTCCCATACTGGAGATGCCGTTTCCCACCAAGTAGCAACCTTAATTGCCTCTTCCGTTCTGAGTTGACTCGTGAGTTCTTTGTAATTCTTAAAAGTCTTGGTGGGGACTTCAAGTTTCATCCATTTTGGTGGACCATCAAGCGCCCAAAGTTCTGCTTCGTATCCAAGCTTCTGGAGGTTATTTAAGTGCTCAAAGACAATACGATGCCCGCCGCTTACTCCTGTTGACTGAAGAATATAAATAATCTTAATTTTTCCTTTTGAGTTCCTTACGTTCCTCTCATCAAACCAGCTCCCCCATTTTTCCCAAAAATAAACAACTGATTGTCTTTCTTTTTTTGATATATTTTTATTAAGACTTCTTGTAGCCGACTCCAAATGAGTTAAGACTGCGGGTGGATAATATAAAACCTTGATGTTTTTTCTCCAGGCTCTTATGCAATAGTCCATATCTTCGAAGGCGAAAGGAAATTTTTCATCTAAAACACCTATTTCTCTTAGTGTCTTATTGGTTATATACATACAGGCTCCAGTAACTCCAATGCAGTATTGAGAAACGTTTGCTGGCCCATAATCTTTATCTTGAAAACGAAAATAGTGATCAAACCATTCCGGGAATTCGGTATTTCTAAAAGACCCGGCACTTTGTATGCGCCCATCTTCATAGAGTAACTTAGCCCCTACGATGCCGACGTTTTTTGAGTGCTGATATGCTCCATGTTGTAGCGAACTGAGCCAATTTTCGTGCGCTATCGTATCACTATTTAGAAGAACAATATCTAGTTTGGGAAATCTTTTCAAAGAATAATTCAAACCTGTGTTTACAGCTTTAGAAAATCCGCCATTTTCTTTTCTAAAAATGATATCAATGTTCTCACATTTAAATTTATTAAGCTTTTTCCTGCTGCTTTCCTGGCAGTAATCATCAACAATTACAACATGGTAGAGGTCGGGAGAGCATGTAATTTTTATAGAATTTAAACAATTTTCTATTAGTTTCGCATCGTTATAACTTGGAATCACAATGACAACTTTTTTTGCGTGCTTCTTATACCAGCGGTTTATGATTCCATAATCAGTTCCGAATAATATTCCGTTTGGAAAGATAATCCTATTATCACCAAGCAGCTCTTTTTTTATAACTCCAATTGTCTTTACTGGTCCAAATCTTGTAATGAACCTAGCCGCGCTTACAATAGTTATTAACAAACTTTTTCCGTGATGAAAATTGTTAATGTCTCTTTTTAAGAGATTTTTAAATAATGGAATTATTCGTTTTATTTTATGCATTTAAATCATTTTAACTCATAGTAGCTGTTGTCTGCAATCTGTTGTTCTTTTATTATTATTTTTATTGAGCTAATCTAATATAATGAATAAAATATTGGTGACTGGAGTAGATGGTTTTGTTGGCAGGCATGTTGTTAAAGAGTTAATTAGTCATGGTTATGAGGTAGTTGGGTTGGGCGGCGAAAACAAAAATAAAAGACTTGATGGTCTTTCAAGTTATCAAAAGTTAGATCTTACGAAGATTGAAGAAGCTTCTAAGATTGATTTTAAAGAAATTGAAGCAGTGATTCATTTAGCCGGAATGGCTGCTGTTGGGCCATCTTTCGAAAACCCTATGCTTTACGTAGATACAAACTCTCGCATAGAGTCCAGTCTTTTTGAAATTTCAAAGCGACAAGGTATGAAGCCAAAGTTTTTAATCATAAGTAGCGGCAGTCTATATGACCCATCTTCAAGTCTTCCGTTGACGGAAGCTTCGTCAGTTCTACCAAATTCTCCATACGCAGTAAGCAAATTGACTCAAGAGCAATTGGGTGCCTACTACACGAGCATAGGATTTCAAGTGGTAATAGCAAGACCATTCAATCATATTGGACCTGGTCAAAATCCGGGATTTATCGTTCCAGACATTGCCGAGCAAATAGTGGCAATTGAAAAGAACATAATCGATAAGCTCCATGTCGGAAATCTTACGGCGCAAAGAGACTATACGGACGTCAGGGATATTGCCCGAGCATACAGATTGCTTATAGAAAATGGTATTTCTGGAGAAATATATAATATTTGCAGTGGCTCGGCTGTTTCAGGATCAGAAATAGTTTCCGGCTTACTAAAGAATTCTACAAAAAAAATAACACCTGTTGTTGATCCGTTAAAATTGAGACCTGTAGATAATCCTATTATTTATGGAAGCTATGAAAAGCTTCATAAACAAACAGGCTGGAGGCCCGAAATAAAGTTAGATCAAACATTGATCGATGTTATGACTGATTGGCGATCAAGAGAATAAATTAGTCTTTCGATTTAGACTCTAAGGCTAAGTCGTTTTTAACCATCATTTTTACAAGACCCGGGAAATCAACTTCTCTTTTCCAGCCTAATACTTTTTCTGCTTTTTGGGGATTCCCTAGAAGAATATCCACTTCAGCAGGTCTCATAAATTTTGGATTTTGTTTTACGTAAGGCTTCCAATCGCTTATGCCGACTTCTTTGAAGGCAAGGTCAAGAAATTCACCAATTGAATGCGTCTCACCTGTTGCTAAGACATAATCGCCAGGTTTATCTTGTTGGAGCATCCTCCACATACCTTCAGCGTAGTCTCCAGCGTAACCCCAATCCCTTTTTGGTTCTAGATTTCCTAGTTCTATGTATTTTTGTTTTCCAAGACTGATCCTTGCTACGGCATTACTAATTTTTCGTGTTACAAATTCAAGCCCTCTCATTGGACCTTCATGGTTGAATAATATTCCACAGCTGGCATGCATACCATAACTTTCACGGTAATTTTTTGTTATCCAGTGTCCGTAAAGTTTTGCGACTCCATAAGGGCTCCTCGGATGAAAGAGCGCATCCTCATCGTATCCCTTTCCAGGGCGATTATAGTCAAGTCCTCCAAACATTTCAGATGTAGATGCCTGATAGAATCGAATTTTATTTTCCTTATCAGAAAGTCTAATTGCTTCAAGAATATTTAAAACACCCTTTCCTGTAACGTCTGCTGTCAGTATAGGGTCCTTAAAGGAATATCCGACGTGGCTGATGGCAGCTAAATTATAAACCTCTGTGGGTTCCGCAATCTCAATTGCTCTAATCAATGATGAAATATCCGTTAGGTCGCCCTCTATTAAAGTTACGAAAGGAAGATTTTTTTCTACTTCTGCTTTTTTAGGATTTTGTTGCCCCCTGATAAGACCAAATACGTTATATTTTTTTTCATGTAGTAGTTTAGCCAGATGATATCCATCCTGCCCGGTAATTCCAGTAATAAGTGCTGATTTTTTCATATTCTCCTTAATGTATTCCTGTACTATATAAACAATAGGAATATTTTAGCATGGGTTTTATATTAAAAAATAAACAAACTAATATGAATAAATTATTAAAATTCTTTTTTGTGGGAATACTCAATACGGTCATTGATTTTGCTTTCTATAACCTAATCTTCTCCACCTTCAAGACAAGCCCTGTTCTTGCAAACATCTTTTCTACTTCAATCGCAATCACTGCTAGTTATTTCTTGAACAAAAAATTAGTATTTTCTCATCCCGGAAAAATGGATATTAAATCGGCGACTACTTTTGTGGTTTTTACTCTTTTTGGGCTTTGGGTGATTCAAGGATTTATTATTACACTCGTAGTGCACTTCATTAATGCTCATTATCATAGTGGCCTTATTGCAGACACAAAAATAACCAATAATATCGCCAAATTAATCGCAAGTTCGGTGACGATGGTCTGGAACTTCACCCTCTATGATTTGGTAGTTTTTAAGAGCAAAAACTCTAATTCTCGCTAGTTGAGGAATCGGTAAAAGGCATCATATGCAGTTCTTCAAGTGTCACCCCTTTTTCTGCTGCAAGATGTTCTCTTAGACCAGCGAGCGCGACACTGTATAGATGGTGTGCTTCATTTGAGTCTTCAAGATTATTTTCTTTAATGAATTGCTCAATTGAACCGATTGTTTCAGCCATAGTAACTCTTTTTGAATTCGTTATTTCATAATACTTCATGCTTTTATCTATTGTCACGCGTATTTTTACTCAAGAGTAAAGATATAAGGTAAAATTGGGGTATGGCAAAAATAGCAATTGATGCACGCGAGCTTACTTCTAGCACTGGACGGTATGTCGAGCGGCTACTGCATTATCTTCAGGAAATAGATAAATCAAATAGCTATGTGGTGTTACTTCGCCCTCAAGATATGGACAAATGGAAGGCAACTAATCCAAATTTTTCGTCAATTGCTTGTCCATATAAAGAGTTCACCTTTTCTGAACAAATGGGGTATCGCCATTTTCTAAAAAAACTACACGTCGATCTTGTTCACTTCGCTATGGTGCAACAACCCCTTCTCTACTTTGGTAGTCATGTAACTACGATGCACGATCTTACTACTACCCGTTTTTCAAATCCTGCAAAAAATAAAGTAATCTATTTCTTCAAACAACAAGTATATAAGTATGTTAATTGGTACGTGCCGAGAACTTCAAAAGCTATCATCACACCAACTGAATTTGTTAAAAAAGATGTCGCCCAGTTTGCTAAAATAAAAGAATCAAAGATAGTGGTTACTTATGAAGCAGCTGACGAGATTCGTGAAGCTATCGAACCTATTAAGTCACTCCAATCAAAGCCCTTTATCTTCTACGTCGGTCGCCCCCAGCCACATAAAAATCTTGGTAGACTACTTGAAGCTTTTTCGATTATTAAGAAATCTAATCCTGATCTACTGCTCGTTCTTGCTGGTCGGAAAGACGCAGTGTACGACAGCTTCCTAAAACAAGCTGAGAGACTCGGAATAGCCGGTTCAGTAATATTTACTGGCTACGTCACCGAAGGCCAGCTTAAGTGGCTCTATAGAGGCTGTAAGGCCTATGTATTTCCAAGTCTGAGTGAGGGTT
>Ga0209084_1002140_pt1 | contig 15700 bp, 16 predicted proteins | sample C_130820_MF_Meta_FD_187309 | JGI IMG/M metagenome (GOLD analysis project Ga0209084, IMG submission 187309) | Freshwater microbial communities from Lake Croche, Canada to study carbon cycling - C_130820_MF_MetaG (SPAdes) (version 2) | ecosystem: Environmental > Aquatic > Freshwater > Lake... | reverse complement strand
TTCTTCGGGATGCGGGAGCCACGATCAGCAAGCGGAACTTTTCCGGAAGCATCCAGGAGATCAAATCGCCCATCGATGCAGGGAAGCCGATTCTTTTTGCTCACTACACCACACCTGAGTTCAATAAACGGGTCGATGAGAGGATGGCGCGTCGCATCGCGGTGACCAACTGGGAGGACTGGAGCACCCGGTTCCTTCCCTCGCTCAAAAAGACCATTCCCCTGGTTCCGGATCCCAATTATGGCCACATCTGCCTGATCATCGGCTACAATGAGAAGACCCGTGAACTCGCCATATCGGACTCCTGGGGACGTGCGGCAAAAGAGCGCTGGATGACGGAGGAGGAAGCCAAGCAGATCAAGCAACCCGGCGCGCTCTCGATCATCGAATGATCCGCGCGCGACATGTTCAGCGCTGGACTTGATCGAGGGCCGACACTTTTCCCCACTTGAGAGAATCGGCAATGGCACGGGTAACAAATTTCTTGGCGAGACCGATAGCCTTCGGAAGTGGTAATCCCTTGGCCAATCCAGCAACAATTGCTGCCGAATAGGTGCAGCCTGTACCGTGGGTCTCCACACCCTTGATAAAGGGAGCGCTGTATTCCTGCTCCTCCCAATCAGGGGTCAGGAGGATGTCTGTGGCGGTCTGCCCCTTCAGATGCCCTCCCTTAAGCAAGACGGCTGCACCTGTCGCGGCGGTGAGCCTTTTCCCGGCAGACCTCATCTCCATCTGGGATTCTGGCCGCAGCCCAGTGAGCAATCCAAGCTCATCCAAGTTCGGCGTGATGAGCGTTGCCAAAGGGAAGAGAAGTTTCTCGTAGGCAATGAGTGCGCCCGGTTTGAGCAGAGGCGCACCGCTTGAGGCAACCATGACCGGATCAATCACCAGAGGCGGCAGGGTCTTCAGCGATGCCAACACCCCGGCAACAACGCGGATGATCGGTGTGGAGAAAAGCATCCCCGTCTTGATCGCAGCGATGGGGTAGGCCTCCAGTAATAGTTCTAATTGATCACAGACGATCTCGGGTTTCACCGCTTGGATCGAGCGGACATTACCGGGTATTTCCGCAACGATACATGTGATCGCTGTGAGGCCATGACAGCCAAGTGCGGAAAAGGTCTTGAGGTCGGCTTGGGCACCGGCGCCACAGGAGGAATCAGATCCGGCTATAGTGAGGACGACGGGAAACATGGCAGAATGGTAAAAGGTGCGAAGGTGGGAAGGTAGGAAAGTTTTTCGGCGGAGATGTTCACATTCCCCCTTTTTACTTTCCCACCAATCACCTTTCCTCATTGTTCCTCGCGAGGAACAGGTAGATCAGATTACCGAGAGCGGCGACGAAGGCGGCAACGTACGTGAGGGCGGCCGCATTCAGGACGGCATTCACGCCGGCGGCTTCTTCCCCGGGGCTGATGATCCCCATCTGCTGTAGGATCGCCTTGGCGCGATTGGAAGCGTCGAACTCCACCGGGAGCGTGATAAGCTGGAAGACCATTAGGACCGCGTAGCAGGCAATGCCGAGGTTGATTAAGTGCGTCATGTGGAAGAAGAAGCCGCCCATGATCACGAAGGGGAGGATCTGCGAGGCGAACTGCGTGGCCGGAACGATCTGCATCCGCAGGTTAAGCGGGCCGTAGTTGAGCTTGTGCTGGAGCGCGTGACCGCACTCGTGGGCCGCGATACCGACCGAGGCGATCGAAGCGCCGTTGTAGACATCGGTGGAGAGGCAGAGGCGCTTGGCGGAGGGATCGTAATGGTCGCCGAGCATGTCGTTGATTTCCTCGACCCGGACATCGTGGATCCCCGCATCGGCAAGGATGTGCCGCGCGGCATCAGCCCCGGTCACCCCCGAGGCGGCGGGGATCTGCTTGTAGGTCTTGAACGCCGAGGAGACACGGAACTGTGCCCAGAGGCCCAATGCCAAAGGCGCACCGATTAGTAGGATGTAGAGCTCAAAGGTCATGGATGTTACAGCTGCATCATACCAGACAGCCGCTAACGGATAATGTTCAACCTAAAAGTTGCATTAAGGAACCGCTGATTAAATCTCCATCGGCTTGGGGCAGCGACTCAACAGCTTGTATCCCGTTTTTGTGATCAGGGCGACGTCCTCATGACGCACCCCTCCCAGCCCCGGGATGTAGAGACCGGGCTCGATGGTGAAGACCTGTCCTGCCTTGAGCTTTGCCGCGCCAAAACGGGGAGCCTCGTGCAGTTCGAGCCCAAGGCCGTGACCGGTTCCGTGGAAAAAGCCGCTCCACCGACCTCCCGATCCATCCTTCCCGCCCCCCACTCTTTCTGTGGGATACCCGTTGTCGGCAAAGAATTGAGTCACCTCACTGTGAATGACTCCACCATCCGCTCCTGAACGCAGGGATCCGAGCGCTAGCTTCTGACCCAGCAGGCAGATCTCCCAGAGACGCGTCTGGGCCTCAGTGGCTTTCCCCCTCACCACGGTCCTGGTCAGATCGCCATAATAGCCGCTTGCAGACGCTCTGGGGAAAAGATCCAGAATGATCAGCTGGTTGGCCTTCAATGAACCATGGCCTCGTTCATGGGGATCACAGGCTTGTTCACCGCAGGCCACAATCGAGTTTCCAGCCGGGATCCCGCCAGCCCTCATGATCGTTGACTCAATCTCTATCCTCAGACGCTCGGCGGTGAGAATATTGCTGCCCCAGCGGAGAATATTCCTAGGCCCAATGCTGGACGCTCGGAGCACTTCAAAAGCCCTCTTCATGCCCTCCTCGGTGATTCGGGTGGCACGGGTCATGAGATGGACTTCCTCGGCGGTCTTGATTTGACGTTCGGGACGGAACATCCCTTCGAGCGGGGTTACCTTGATGCCACACTCCTCAAGCTCGCATGCGAGTCCCAACGGAAAATCCGCAGGGACCAGAGGGCGACTCCCTCCGCGCGCTTTAAGAAAGCGTGCAGTCACCTCGGCGGGCGAAGGCTTTCTACCAAGGGACTTTTCCAAGCTCGCCGACAACTCACTCTGCGAGACCACCTCGTCCACAGTTGCCTGGCGCCTTCCGCGATCGAACTCGAGATCACTGAGCAGTATCGCTGTGTGCCCACGGCTCTCCACGTAGACAAAAGGATCAGGCGCCCTGAATCCCGTTGCATGCAGCATATCGGCTCCCGACTCACTCTCGGAATAATAAGACGAGCAGGCGCTTTTTTCTGTGCCGGTTTTGCTGTGGACATTGTTGCCATCAGCTATCCTTGGCGTGAAGTCACCCTCCCCGACAACCAGAAAGGAGAGAGCGGCAGGGAGATCTCTTGAAAAAAAGATCTTGCACAGGCACGGATTTGCCATACGCTCTCCCGTCCCTATGGCAAAGACTTCATGGCTTGAAAGAGATAAACGCAAACGCGAGACTGTCGCTAAGTGGGCGGAACTTCGCGCCGAGCTCAAGGCAAAGAAAGATTATATCGGCCTCAGCCAGCTTCCCCGCAATGCGAGCCCTGTCCGTCTGGTAAATCGCTGCCAGATCTCGGGACGTCGCCGCGCTTTCCTGCGCCGCTTCAAGCTCTCGCGTATCACCTTCCGCGAGTTGGCCACCAACGGAATGATTCCTGGTGTGACCAAGTCGAGTTGGTAACTCGAATCTGTTGTACCCTCTCTCGTGAGGGTATTGCTGAATTGATCAAGCAGAGTATCGCTCCCAAGATGCTTTCACAGGATTCCACCGCTTCAACCCCCGCGCGCATCGGTTCTTGCCGTCTCGGTAACTGAGATCTCCCATGATGTTTGTCCCTGCCATTATGGCGGTGGCGGCAGGGGATCCCGCCCATCTGCCAGCCATCATCCTACCCCCAGCTTCTCAATGGGAGTCCGGCGAGATGATTTTCCTGCGGCTGCTGGTTCTTTTTCTCCTGGTGCTGCTGAACGGTTTTTTTGTCGCCTCCGAGCTGGCCATCGTCAAGATCCGCGGCAGCCAGCTCGATACCCTCATCGAGCAGGGCGATGCCCGTGCCAAGCTAACAAAGCATATCACCATGCATCTGGAGGCTTACATTTCCGCCACCCAGCTCGGCATCACCCTAGCGAGTCTAGGCCTGGGTTGGTTGGGTGAGCCTTTCCTAGCGCATATGATCGAGCCGGCATTCCATCTTGCCGGCATCAACGCGCCCGCCGTGGTTACGACCGTCTCCTTCATCCTGGCCTTCTCACTGATCACCTTCCTCCACATCGTGCTTGGAGAACTGGCACCCAAGTCGCTAGCCATCCGCAAGCCAGTCGAGTTGGCTCTCTGGCTAAGCCCGCCGCTCAGTCTCTTCTATACGTTGTTTCGGCCGATCATCGGCTTTCTCAACAGCTCAGCGAATTTCCTACTGAGGCACGTGTTCAAGGTCGAACCACCGGAGGATTCCGAACGCGCCCTCACCAACGAGGAACTTCGGGTGATCCTGACAGAAAGTCGCGAAGCCGAAGAGGTTTCTATTCTTGGCGAACAACTAGCCGTCAATGCCTTCGATCTACGCCACCGGGTTGTGCGCGATATCATGACCCCCCGCAGCGATGTTATCCTGCTCGATCTGGAAGAACCGTTCGACGCAGAACTGAAAAAAGCCATCGACTCGCGCCATACGCGCTTCCCTCTTTGCGACGGGGCGTTGGACGACTCAGTCGGCCTAGTCCACATCAAGGATCTGCTCCGCATGGTCCACTCCGAGAAAAGAGACCTGAAGGGTATCCAAAGGCCCATTCATCATGTCTCCGAAATGATGCCTCTCGAGAAGCTCCTGAACTACTTTCTTGGAAAGCACGCCCATCTGGCCATCGCCGTCGATGAATACGGCGGTGCGGTCGGCATCGTCACCTTGGACAATGTCCTTGAGGAACTTGTCGGCTCTATCCATGACGAGTTCGATATTCAGGAGGAGGAGATCACAAATATCCGTGATGGCGAATTCAACGCGGAGGGAACCTTGGCCTTGCATGATCTGGCGGAGGAAGCGGACCTCAAGTTCGAGGAGACCGAAGTCAGCACCATTGGGGGCTATGTGACCCAGATGCTGGGACATCTCCCAGTACTGGGCGAAAGCGTGAAGATTGGCGACTACGTGGTTACCGTAACCGAGACGGACGGACGCCGTATCCTGATGCTGAATTTCAAGCGTCCCGTCCACCCTCCGAGCAAGGACTGAGTCTTTGGGGTTTCTTGCCTGCACCTCAAATAAAGTCCTGCCCGTTCAACGTATAGTTTCGTCTTAAACATTTTCCCGCACCCGTAACGGCTGCGGGAGATTATCTTGGTTTTTCAGGTAGAATAGATTGACTTTGCTCTAGATAGCCTTGGGTGTGGGTGTAGATGCTGGCAAGGATTGTGATTTTGGAGCGCGGTGTTTCGGTTTCGGCATCGGCGTGGGAAGCGGCACCGGTTCGTTTTCACCAGGCTTCGTAAGCAGCAACAGCTCTTCGGCGGCGGTGCATGTCCTGGCCGAAACGATCCCGTTGACCGCCTTGCCATCGCGCGATGTGAAGCCGTCATAGTTGTTAATACTGGAAACCTGGGCCACGACATTACCCTCGGCATCGGTCACCGCTCCGCCGCTCGAGCCTGGGCAGTATTCAGCCGTCACCTCGACATGGAGCGCCGGCTGATGCTTCTCATCGTAGCGGTCGCGACTTATCCGGGCGACTTGTCCGCCCGTGAACATAAAGGAGAATCCATCCGGATGACTCATGCACCAAACCGCTTCACCCGGACGTACTCCCACCCGAAGCGGCAGGGCCGGGAGCATCAGGCCGGGAACCTTGATCAGGCAAGTGTCGGCGCGGTTACTTGAGGCGATGATCTCAGTGACAGGAAAGACCTTCCCCTCCTCCGTCACCGCCACGGCCTGAGCCTCTCGCATCAAACTCGGGTCGATCATCATCACGTGCAGCGACGTGGAGAGCGTTTCCGGCGCCACGGCGAAGGCTGTTGCACCGATCATGAAGCGCCACTTCTTCGAGTGCGGTTCCTGGTAGCGCAACCCCATGGCGACCGTGCTATGGCGGAGAGTTTCCGCTAGCTCGGTCGGTGAGTGAGGGCTCTCAGCCACTGCGGGAAGGGCCAACTCGGCACGACTCTTAGGCAGGCTCTTAGCAAGCTGCGTGTAGGTGACGAGTTTACCCTCCTTGGCAAGTTGATCGGCCTCCTTCCCGGCACCACTCTCGAAATGCTCATCCTCTACAATGTAGCGCGGATCCTTCGTCGTAGTAGTACTGGGAGCATTCGTAGCGTTCTGGTCTTGGGCCAGCAAACCTGCGCAGAGCAGGAAGAAGAAGAATAGCGACTTCACAGGGCGCCGGTCAGTCGACCAGCTGGTACCAGTTATTCCTGCGCCGCGGAGAATATCCGGCCTCGCGGATAAGCGTCTCGATCTCTTGGGACTCAAGGCGGAAACTGGTACCAGCCTTGCTCACGACATTCTCTTCCATCATGACACTGCCGAAGTCGTTAGCTCCGTAGCGCAGCGCCACCTGGCCGATCTTGGGTCCCTGGGTGACCCAGGAACTCTGAACATTCGTGATATTATCGAGGAAGATACGAGAGAGAGCCTGCATCCGCAGATATTCCGCAGAGCCAACCGGTTCGGCACGGAGCTTTGTGTTGTCGGGCTGGAAGGTCCAACAGATGAAAGCCGTGAAACCACCAGTCTCGTCCTGCTGGGCACGGAGACGTCCGAGATGCTCGATACGGTCCTCGAGCGTCTCGACATGGCCGAACATCATCGTGGCACTGGAATTCAATCCCAAGTTGTGAGCTATCTCCATCACCTTGAGCCACTCGTCGCTGTTGGCCTTGAGAGGTGCGATCCGATTACGAACGCTGTCGACCAGGATCTCGCCTCCCCCGCCGGGGATTGAACCGAGGCCTGCTTGCTTGAAGAGGCGTATCACTTCCTCCAGCGGCATCTTGAAGACTTCCGCAAAGTGGTTGAACTCCGGCGGACTGAACCCATGGATGTTCACATGAGGATACTTCTCCCGGATATGGGAGAGCAGGTCGATGTACCAATCAATCGTAAGAGAGGGATGGTGCCCACCCTGCATCAGGATCTGAATGCCTCCTGCGGCCGTAAGTTCATCCAGCTTTTGGTCGATCTCCTCATGAGTGATCACGTAGGAATCGGAATCCTTCTCGGTCCGGTAAAAAGCGCAGAACTTGCAATAAACATTGCAGATGTTCGTGTAGTTGATGTTCCGGTCGATGATGTAGGTGACGATCTCGTTCCCCTCCCCTCCGTAGGCATTGGCCAAAGCCAATTTGCGGCGGTGATCGGCGAGCGCTCCCAACTCCTCAAGGGGAAGACGATAGAGCTCAAGGGCCTCCTCAGGTGTGATCCTCGCCCCCTCAATGATGCGTTCGGTCAGGGTATCGAGTGTGCTGGAAGTAGTTATCGACATCAGACCATAAGAATCACCCCATGGGCATGGAGGTGCAATCCCGGATTGCAGTGCATGAGCCACAAAAAGCCCAAAGATCAAGCGAAGACGATCATTCCCTGACCCCTGATCCCTACCCTTACCCTTGCTCTTCCCTATGTTCTGATGCAAAACGGATCCTATGTTCCGAATTCCATTAGCTCTATTGGCTCTTCTCGTTGCTCCCCTTGTCTCCATATCGGCAGCACCGCTTGATCAGATCCCATTCAAGACCATAGATGGGAAGGAATCCTCCCTCAAAGACTACGCCGGCAAGGTCATCCTCGTCGTCAATGTGGCCTCCCACTGCGGCAATACCCCTCAATACGCTGGGCTTGAAAAACTCTACCGTCAATACAGTCAGCAGGGCTTTATGGTTCTTGGGTTTCCTTGCAATGACTTCGGCGGTCAGGAGCCGGGCTCTAACGATGAGATCAAGGCGTTTTGCACCTCCACATACGAGGTGACCTTTCCCATTCTCGACAAAATTCATGTCAAAGGGGCTGATCAGGCACCGCTATACGCAGCCCTATCAGGACCAGCAGCCAAGTTTCCGGGTGTTGTGCAGTGGAACTTCGGAAAATTTTTGATTGGCAGGAATGGTGAGGTGATTGCCCGGTTTGAACCTGGCATTAAGCCCGACAGCCCGGCTCTTATCAGTGCACTTGAGTCGGCACTTAAAAAGTAAGTTCGGCATTTTCGTTAATTTCGAATGGAGGGGGCAGTTCTAGGATCACGCCTGCTCTAGACTGAGCCGCTTGAGCCCGCCTCCCCAGCCCCTAGAATCAAGAAATCTGCGGATGCAGGGCCTAATATTGCGCTGGCCTGCATCCTTGTCCTGAACACATGATCTTGCTTTATGACCACCCCCGCCCCCTTTGCCAAAGGAACAGCCGAACACGTTCTTCTCCCCGGAATGGCGAACCGTCACGGACTCATCGCCGGGGCCACCGGCACGGGAAAAACCGTCACCCTGCGTGTCCTTGCGGAGCGTTTCAGCAGCATGGGCGTTCCTGTCTTTCTGGCCGACGTCAAAGGTGACGTCTCGGGCATCGGTCAACCCGGGGAGAACAGCACCCGTATCGACCAGCGTAGGAAGGAAGTCGGAATGCGGGAGTTCTCGTTCGAAGATTTTCCTGTCCGTTTCTGGGATATTTTCGGCGAGCAGGGTCATCCGGTCAGGGCCACCGTCTCGGAAATGGGTCCACTCCTCATGGGTCGGCTTCTCGACCTCAATGAGGTGCAGGGGGGCGTCCTGAACATCGTTTTCAAGATCGCCGATGATCAGAAGTTGCTGCTTCTCGACCTTAAGGATCTACGCGCGATGCTGACCCATGTCGCGGAGAATGCCGCCAAGTACCAGGCCAGCTACGGGAATGTCTCGGCAGCAAGCGTGGGTGCAATCCAGCGGGGACTACTCGCCCTGGAATCTCAGGGAGGAGACAGGTTTTTCGGCGAACCGGCACTCGATCTGGATGATCTGATTCAGACCGACCGAGGCAAGGGAGTGATCAACCTTCTCGCGGCCGACAAGCTGATCAACTCGCCCAATCTCTACGCCACCTTCCTGCTCTGGCTCATGTCGGAACTCTTCGAGCGCCTGCCTGAAGCGGGTGACCTGGAGAAACCCAAGATCGCTTTCTTCTTTGATGAAGCGCACCTGCTCTTCAACGACGCACCCCCGTTCCTCCAGCAAAAGATCGAGCAGGTGGTCCGCCTGATCCGCTCCAAGGGAGTCGGCATATACTTCGTGACGCAGAGCCCTCTCGACATCCCCGATACGGTACTCGGTCAACTCGGCAACAGGGTGCAGCACGCACTGCGAGCATTCACCCCGCGCGACCAGAAGGCCGTGAAGACGGCCGCCGAGACGTTTCGTCCCAATCCGAACCTCGATACCGCCGCGGCGATCATGGAACTCGGCGTGGGGGAGGCCCTTGTCTCCACCTTGGACGAGAAAGGGACTCCCGAGATCGTCGACCGCTGCCTGATTTATCCGCCCTCCTCTCGACTGACTCCGTTGACTTCGGAGGAACGCATCGCGTCAATCAAGTCATGCGACCTTTACGGTCATTATGAGGCGACCTTGGATCGCGAGTCGGCCTATGAGCTCCTGCAGACCAGGGCTGCAGAGACCACTCCCGACGTCTCCAAGACCTCCGAGGAGAAACCTTCCGAACTGATGAAGACCGCGACAAGCATCGGCACCAGCGTTCTGCGCGCCATGGGAACCCAGATGGGACGCACCATCGTCCGGGGTGTGATGGGGAGCATCATGGGAGGCATGCTGGCGACCCCTTCCCAACGCCGTTCCACGACCCGCCGTCGCTGAACGAAATCACACCGGGGGATTTGCCGATTGCTTGCTGCTACACCGCGGATTACCTAGAGGAACGTTCCCCCTGTCATGAAACGCTCCCTCAAATGGCTTGGCGTTGGATTACTTGCTTTAGCTCTCTTTATTGTCGTTCTTGTAGCCATCCCGGGCACTGCCCGCTTACAGATAGTCAGATGGTGCGCACGCTCCTACAGCAACTTGGAATGGAAACGCACCGAATCATCCCTCAAGTCAAAAGGTGAAAAGCTTACCTTCGAGGAATTGGTCGCTCCCCCTCCCGAAGATGCCGCGAACTTCTTTGCAGCCCCTCTTTGGCTTGAACTGTTCTATTCCGGACGCCCCAAGGAGCAATGTCAGATCAATCAATGGAAGCTGCCGCTTACAGGTGAGGAAACGGATCGACTGATGACGATCCTGCCCGAGCGGAAACCTCCTCCCGAAGATCGATCCAAAGCACTGATGGCTCTGAAGAAAAGCTTGGGAGAATCGTCTGATCCGAAAAGTTCCTCGGCAGTCGCGAAGCTGGCCTTGGATTTGGCCGAACCGGCAACTCCCACACTCCGGATGATTGCAGAGTTATCCAAGAGGCCTAGAGCCTCGCTCCCTGTAAGATACCAGGACGGTTTTGCAGCCGCCATGCCCCATCTGACCCCGATTCTTGGTTTGGGACAGGTGCTGGGTGCGAGGTGTCACGCCCATCTCGCACTGGGAGATTCACCAAACGCATCAGCAGATATCGTAGGATTACTTGCCCTGCAGAAGTCCCTGGAGAATGAACCGGTCGTGATGCCTTTCCTGGTCAGGCAGACCCTGATAGCGATCGCCCTCGAGGCAATCAACCATGGGATTTCCCTGCATGGCTGGAACGAATCCCAGCTTTCCGGCTTCGAGCAAAACCTTCGGGAAATTAAGCTTCAGCGGAATCTTGCGATCTGTCTGAGGGGCGAGCGAGCCTGTGTAAACACACTGCTCCGGAATCCAAACCAAACAATCGTCGAGGGGAGTCGAAAACTTCCAGGCCGTTCGATTTTCCCGCTCCAGGTTGCAACGTTCAACCGGATCATGCAGCACACGCTGGAGAATCTCGAACAGCCGGCGGGGAAACCATGGAACAGCAGCGTGCCCGTGTTTCCCGAGATTCAAGCCTTGAAGCAATCCCCTCGCTGGATACAGGCAGTGAACGTTCTGTCTCTGCTTTGCCTGCCTGCATTGGACGGAAGCGTTATCAAGGCCTCTCAAGGACAAACCCAAGTAAATCAGTCCATCATCGTCTGCGCGCTGGAGCGCTATCGGATCGGGCAAGGCTCCTACCCCTCCTCCCTCGATGTCTTGATGCCCAAGTATCTCGCCGCACTCCCAACGGCCCCCACCACGGGCAAACCGATGCACTATCGCCTCCAACCTGACGGAACCTTTCTCCTCTGGTCCCCGGCCTGGAATCTGAAAACCCTCGACGGCAAGCCGGGAGAGTTCCGCGGAGAAGGCGACATCGTCTGGAACCAGCCTCTTCCGATGAAGAAGAAACCCTGACCCTCAAAGGGTTTGAAGGCTGATTATTCCAGCTCGAAATTAATGTTAATCGTGTATCCGCCTGAATTGCCCATTTTCTCGGGAACCGGGGCGATCTTGATGACCTTGCGGGCGGCTTCTAGGACCGACTGATCCATGACGGGGTTGCCGCTCGGTTTTGCCAACGAGAAGTCGCTGATCGTGCCATCGCGCTGGATGGTGATCTTCAGGATGGTGGCAAAGTCGTGGCGATGCTCGGTCGATATCGATGTAGGTTGCTCCCACTGGCTGTAGAATCGGTCATGGATCAGGCTGTGATAGGCGTCGACGGTGCCGGGATCGGCACCATTACCGCCCGATCCACCCGTACCGGTTCCCCCACCCTTGGAGGCAAGGAAGGCTGACTTGGCATCAGAGTTGCCTGAGCCTTCACCCTTTGCCGAAGAGGATTTCTTAGTGTCGCCGGAGCTCTTCTTGGAGCCTTCAGAGGATTTCTCAGAACTTTGGGAGGAGGCCTTTTTGGCCGGGTTTTCCTCGTCAACATTCTCCAACTTTTCTGATTTCTCAGCTTTCTCTACTTTTGGAGAGGGCTTCGGCGTTGCCTTGGCTTTTGGTTCAGGTTTTGATTCAGGCGAAGGTGTATGCTTCGGCTTGGCGGGTGTATGATGAGGGGAGGCCTTCGGTGTTGGCTTGGGTGTTGGCTTATCCTCTGGCTCGGGAGTCGGCTTCGGCGTCTCCTCCGGCGTAGGAGTCGCTAGGGGCGTTGGCTTCGGAGTAGGTTTTGGAGTCGGCTTGGGGGTAGGTTTTGGGGTAGGTTTCGGTGTAGCCCTTGGAGTGGGGGTAGGTGTCGCCGTAGGAGTAGGAGTCGCAGTGGGCGTTGGAGTGGGAGTAGGGGTCGGTGTAGGGGTTGGTGTGGCCAAAGAAATCTCAGAAGGAGGCTCAGGTGTTTGGGGGGCCTGTTTCTCGTTCTCCTGGAGAGGAATGGGCGTTGGATGCGATTTAGTAAAGAGGGGCTGCTCTGGCTCTTCTTTTTCCTCTTGTTTTTCCAATGGGGACTTGATGACAGGCGCAGCGGTAGTTTCCTGAGGAGCAGAAAAAGAGCCCGTCTCCATCCAAGTGAGCTGACCGGAGGGTTTCTTGATTGGCCTGTTGAAGAACCAGAGGAGTCCGCCGAGCAGGATGACATGAATCAGGCCGACGACGATAAGCGCCCTGCGGAAGCGGGGTTCTTGCACACTCATCGGAGGCTATTGCTTGGATCCCTGAGCCTCGGGCCGAGTCATCACACCGACTTTCGAAATGCCGGCCTTATGAAGCAGGTCCATGACGCGCACGAAATTCTGGACAGGGAGGTCTTTGTCGGGCCGCACGACGACAGCAAGATTCGGCTGCTCCCGCTTGAGTGAGGCCAGACGACTCTGGAGATCTGCCGCGGGGACAATCTGCTCGTTCAGCTTGATGACATTATTCCTATCTACCGAGATGGTCTGAACCTGCGAGGGGTTCACTTCGGACTTCGCCGTCGAGCTGCTCGGTACGATCAGGTCCATGCTGTTCTCCATGAGCGGTGTGGTGATCATAAAGATGATCAGCAGCACGAACGCAAGGTCGAGCAGCGGCGTCACATTCAGCTCACTGAGTGTGTGCAGTGCATTGCGGTCCGAGAATCTACGCATGGAATTTCTTCAGCGGTTCCTAACCGTTGCGACTGCCGTGGGTGACGTAGCGATGCTCGATCTCGCTGGAAAGTTCCGCGGCAAAGTTATCGCAGGAGACGATCATCCCGCGGACGCTGGTTACTAAAAAATTGTATCCGAACATGGCCGGGATCGCGACAAGCAGGCCGGTCACCGTGGTGATGAGGGCTCCCGAGACCCCGGGCGCCATAGCCGCAAGGCTGGCACTTCCTGATGCTGCAATCCCACCGAAAGCATCCATAACCCCCCAGACAGTCCCAAGCAGACCGACAAAGGGTGCTCCGCTAACCGCAGTAGAGAGAATGATCATCTGAGATTCCAGCTTGAGCGATGATTCCCCGACGGCTCGCTCCATGGCAGCCTGAACAGATCGCATCTGGGCAGGAGTGATGCGCTCCGCGTATTTCAGACGCGACTGGAACGTCTCGTCGACCTCGGTCGAGCCGAGCACCTGGAAGCAGAGCTCCTCGCACCCGGCCTGATAGATCTCAAAGAGGGGAGATCCCTCGAACTCCAGACCAGTCTCGAAAATATTCAGCGGCTCCCGATCCCGATGGAACAGGGCCATAAAACGCTCCGATTGCTTCTTAGCAAAGCCAAGGACTCGTATCTTGGTGATCATCACCGACCAGCTGAAAATGGAACCCACGAAGAGCACAAGCAGGACCGCCTTTCCCTCGGGTGTCGACTCGAGAAAGGCATAGACGATTCCGCTACCGAGCAATAAAGGCATAGTTCCAAGAATCACGGTTTCCTAGGGATAGGTAAACTCCAGAATCACTGCCTCATGCTCCGGAAATAGTTCCAGCATAACCGGACGGGAGGGCATCTCGAAATCCGCGAAGTCAAATCCTGGAGACACCGTGCATCCCGCCAGTGCGGAGCCATTGTCCCGAGGTCTGGCTGCCTGCCACCATCCCGACGGCACGACATGCTGGGGTCGCTGTCCGGCCTCGAGATCAGGGCCAATAATAACCCGCTCCAGAGAGCCTGTGGGTGAGATCATCACTAACTCGAGCGGGACTCCTCCATAGTGGTGCCAGCACTCGTCAGCCGCCACGCGGTGAAGAGCTGAAAAAGCACCCTCCGGGAGCAGGAAATAGATAGCCGTACTGGCAGAGCGCTGCCTTCCATCGGAGAGCATAACGCTCTCCAAGGATCGGAAAGTCTCGGCATAATACCCGCCCTCGGGATGAGGTTTCAGCCCGAGTCGTGTGATGACTTCCTCGATATTCAGCTTATTAGACACCTTGCCATCATCCTCGTACTTCCCTGCAGAACAAGGGTGAAGTCGGCGTTTAGCCTCCTACCCTCGAATGCAGCTTTGCCATGAGGTAGGAAGATCTTTATCAAGAGGGGATGCTTCGCCCAGCCTTACAAGCCACTTTTCTAGCTCAGCTTCTAGCAGTTGCCTGTCTCTCAGTTTCCGTTCGTGCCGCAGATCCACAAGCAGCTCCGCTATCAGCTCTCGGCAATGCGGCAATGGTGCCTTCGACCAATACAATAGTCCCATCGGCATCGTCATCGTCATCTTCAGTACCCGCATCGTCATCACCAGCACCCTCGGAGAACCGCTACGACATCCTCTCCAAGATGATTACCCCCATGGCAGCCGTTCTGCTGGGAGGAAACGAGTCAGTCGATCGCGCCCTGACGCTGAGAGCTACCGTTGATCAGGTGGCTGGCCGCCTGCCGCAAGTGATCAAGGGGGCGACCTTTACGGCCAAAATCCAGTATCCCGGCAGAATCCGTGTCGAGGCCCCGGTGATGGGGGAGACATTGATAGTCTGTCGTGACGGCAACCAGGTCTGGGCTGTACCAGGGGCTAAAATCCAGTTCCTGCTGAGACAGTTTAAGCAGAAGCCCCGTCTCCAGCAAAAGAACAACCCCCCTCTTCAGCTTCCCTTCACAGCCCAGCAGGCGGTTCTGCTTCCCGCGCTCTTTCAACTCGATCAATCCCAGGAGGTTGCTGATGTCGGAGGCAGTTCCTGCCGTGTCATCTCGGGCGGTCTAATCCCCGAAGTGGCGAAGGGTGCCAACGCAGAGGATTTCTCAGCCAAACTCTGGATCTGCTCCGAGTACACCCCGAAGAGAATCGACATCCGCCGAAGCGATTTCGCCATGTCCTTTCTTATTGGAGAGCTCTCTTATGCAACTGGATTCCCAGCTTCCACCTGGCAACCACCCGCGGGAGCCAAAGATATCTTCCGCTCCGATGCGGCTCAACTGGAACAACTCCTCTATGTCCTGATGAATTCGCTCCAGATGAGTGCTCAGGACAAGCCTTGGCTGAGCGAGCCAGCACAGAGCGTCCCGGGCATGCCCGCCCTTCAATCGTCGGGCGGGCCCTTGAATCGTTAATCCAAGGCTATAGCGGTTTTGCGATGAAGAATGATGCAACGGATGCACTGCACCGGCCAGGCAAGCCAACTTGAAACCTGAAACCTAAGTTTCTAATTCATCCATCCGGATGATCATTTGGTCATTCGATTGCAGGAGTCCGTGAGATTATTGCACCACTATTCAGCTTAGTTGTGCGATAGTCGTTCCCCGCTTGGATCCTCATTATTCAGCTTTCACCTTTCAGGTTTCAACCTTCATTCCTTCTGCCCCATGCCTCTTCTCCAACTCCAGCAGGTCACGCTACGCTATACGGACCTTCCGCTTCTGGACAAAGTCGACCTGCAGATCGATCCCGGCGAGCGCGTCTGCCTGGTGGGGCGCAACGGC
>Ga0209084_1002138_pt1 | contig 15704 bp, 16 predicted proteins | sample C_130820_MF_Meta_FD_187309 | JGI IMG/M metagenome (GOLD analysis project Ga0209084, IMG submission 187309) | Freshwater microbial communities from Lake Croche, Canada to study carbon cycling - C_130820_MF_MetaG (SPAdes) (version 2) | ecosystem: Environmental > Aquatic > Freshwater > Lake... | reverse complement strand
AGCTTTTCCAAGGTTTGTGGCACCGTGGCCAAAGCGATGAAGCGCAGTTGAAAAAGCTGCTTGAAGATCACCACCGTTGGACCGGCTCCAAACGCGCGCGCGCATTGCTGGATGATTGGGCTCAAGCGCGTGGCAAATTTGTCAAGGTCTTCCCCAACGAATACAAACGCGCTTTGGGTGAACTGGCCGCGGCAGCTGCTTCAGACAAACCGGCCAAGCCAAAAAAGGTCGCGGTTAAGTCTTAAGCGCATAAAAAGGATATACACATCATGGGAAAAATCACCGGCTTCATGGAGTTTGAGCGAATCGAAGAGGGCTATAAGCCCGTGCCCGAGCGCTTGAAACATTACAAAGAGTTTGTCATTGGATTGACGCCCGCGCAGGCCAAAGACCAAAGCGCGCGATGCATGGACTGCGGCACGCCGTTTTGTAACAGCGGTTGCCCGGTCAACAACATCATTCCCGACTTCAACGATTTGGTGTTCAACAACCAGTGGCACAACGCCTTGACGGTCTTGCACAGCACCAATAATTTCCCCGAATTTACCGGCCGCATTTGCCCCGCACCTTGCGAGGCCGCTTGCGTGGTCAATTTCAACGGTGACGCGGTGGGCATCAAGTCTATCGAGCACGCCATCATTGACCGCGGCTGGGCCGAAGGCTGGGTTGTGCCTCAACCTCCTGCCAAAAAGACCGGCAAAAAAGTCGCCGTGATTGGCGCGGGTCCCGCAGGAATGGCCGCCGCTCAGCAGTTGGCGCGGGTGGGCCATGCGGTCACTGTGTTCGAGAAAAACGACCGTGTGGGCGGCTTGTTGCGCTATGGCATCCCTGACTTCAAAATGGAAAAAATCCATATTGATCGTCGCGTCGAGCAAATGCAGGCCGAGGGCGTGGTGTTTAAAACCGGTGTGTTGGTGGGCAACTGGCCCAAGGACACCAAGGTCACCAACTGGGCCAAGGAAACCATCAGCGCTGAACAGCTGAAAAAAGAATTTGATGCGGTGCTGCTCAGCGGCGGCGCCGAGCAGTCGCGAGATTTGCCCGTGCCCGGACGCGACTTGGCTGGCGTGCATTTCGCCATGGAGTTTTTGCCCCAGCAAAACAAAATCGTCGCAGGCGACAAGTTGAAAGACCAACTTCGCGCCGATGGCAAACACGTGATCGTCATTGGTGGGGGCGATACCGGCAGCGACTGCGTGGGCACCAGCACACGCCACGGCGCGGCCAGCGTCACCCAGTTCGAGGTCATGCCCCAGCCACCCGAGCATGAAAACAAAGCCATGATCTGGCCTTACTGGCCTTTGAAATTACGCACCAGCTCCAGCCATGAAGAAGGCGCTGAAAAAGGCGTTCTGGAACGCGAATTCGCCATCTCTACCAAAGAATTCATTGGTCAAAACGGAAAAATCACAGGTTTGAAAACTGTGCGCGTTGAAATGAAAGACGGCAAGCTCACCGAGGTGGCCGGCACCGAAAAAGAATACCCAGCCGATATGGTGCTGTTGGCCATGGGTTTTACCAACCCTGTGGCCACCGTGCTTGACGCTTTTGGGGTGGACAAAGACGCTCGTGGCAACGCCCGTGCACACACCGAAGAGGGCGGTTACATCACCAATGTGCCCAAGGTGTTTTCCGCAGGGGACATGCGCCGTGGCCAGTCCCTGGTGGTCTGGGCCATCCGCGAAGGCCGACAAGCCGCACGCGCCATTGATCAGTACCTAATGGGTGAGAGCGAGTTGCCGCGTTAAAGTAGCGGCTTATGTCCCCTTCCTTAACTCCCTTGGTCGTTTTGCGCGACCTGCACTTTGCGTATGGTGACAGACCCATTTTGCAAGGCGTCAGCTTGGAGGTGCCACGCGGCAAAATCACCGCGCTCATGGGGGCTTCAGGTGGGGGCAAAACCACCGTATTGCGCTTGATTGGCGGGCAGTACAAAGCCCAATCCGGCAGTTTGCTGTTTGACAGTCAAGAGGTGTCCCAACTCTCTCACGAGCAGTTGTACGCTGCACGCAGGCGCATGGGCATGTTGTTTCAATTTGGCGCTTTGTTCACCGATATCAGCGTGTTTGACAATGTGGCTTTTCCCTTGCGCGAGCACACCGATTTGCCCGAGGCCATGGTGCGCGATATTGTGTTGATGAAATTAGAGGCGGTGGGTTTGCGCGGTGCGCGCGATTTGCTGCCCAGCGAAATATCGGGCGGCATGGCGCGGCGTGTTGCTTTGGCAAGAGCCATTGCTCTGGACCCCGAGTTGGTGATGTATGACGAACCCTTTGCTGGCCTGGATCCTATTTCTTTGGGCACGGCAGCGCGCTTGATTCGCCAGTTGAACGATGCTTTAGGCTTGACCAGCATCATCGTCTCGCATGATTTGGATGAAACATTCGCCATCGCCGATCAGGTCATTGTGCTGGCCAACGGGCGCATTGCCGCGCAAGGCACGCCCGAAGAAGTGCGACAAAGCCGCGACCCCTTGGTGCACCAATTTGTCAGTGCCGAACCCGATGGGCCGGTGCAGTTCCACTATCCGGCGACAGGCGTTGCCCAAGACTTTGGCGTGCAATCGATGGGTGTGCCCACATGATGGTTCACCGCTTGTTGGCCCATCTCGGCTGGACGCTGCGCGTCGGTTTGGCAGACATAGGTCACGCCACCCGCTTGTTCTGGCAGTTGCTCATGTGCGCGCCAAGCTGTTTGCGCCGCTTTGGGTTGGTGCGCGACCAAATGCATTTTTTGGGCAACTACTCACTGGCCATTATTTCGGTGTCCGGCTTGTTTGTGGGCTTTGTGTTGGGATTGCAAGGCTATTACACGCTGCAGCGCTATGGATCGGCTTCTGCTTTAGGCTTGTTGGTGGCGCTGAGCTTGGTGCGAGAACTCGGGCCTGTGGTCAGTGCCTTGTTGTTTGCAGGTCGGGCCGGCACCTCACTGACTGCCGAGATTGGTTTGATGAAAGCCGGCGAGCAACTGAGCGCCATGGAGATGATGGCCATTGATCCGGTGCGGCGCATTTTGGCGCCCCGTTTTTGGGCTGGCGTGTTTGTCATGCCCATACTTTCTGCGGTGTTCAGTGCGGTGGGTATTTTGGGCGGCGGGGTCGTGGGTGTGGTGATGATTGGGGTCGACAGCGGCTCGTTTTGGGGACAAATGCAAAGCGGGGTTGATGTTTGGCAGGATGTGGGCAACGGCGTGGTGAAAAGTCTGGTGTTTGGCACCACCGTCAGTTTTGTCGCCTTGCGTCAAGGTTTTGAAGCGCAACCCACGCCCGAGGGCGTGGCGCGGGCCACCACACGAACCGTGGTGTTGGCTTCACTCAGCGTGCTGGCCTTAGACTTTGTGCTCACGGCTTTGATGTTTACGATTTAAAGGGGCTCAAAGAATGCAACGCTCGAACAACGATATCTGGGTGGGTTTGCTGGTGCTCATAGGCGCGGCAGCGCTGCTGTTTTTGGCTTTGCAGTCGGCCAATTTGCTCAGTTTGAATTTTCAAAAAACCTATCAAATCACAGCCCTTTTCGATAATATCGGCGGCTTGAAAAAACAAGCGGCGGTGAAAAGCGCGGGCGTGGTGGTGGGGCGTGTCAAAGACATTGTTTTCGACAGCAAAACTTTCCAAGCCAAAGTGATCATGGCCATTGAAGCGCAGCACCAGTTTCCCAAGGACAGTTCGTTAAAAATCCTCACCAGCGGTTTGCTGGGCGAGCAATACATTGGCATCGATGCCGGTGCTGACGATAAAAACTTGGCAGAAGGTGACAAAGTACAAGACACCCAGTCGGCAGTGGTTTTGGAGAACCTGATCAGCCGTTTTCTCTACAGCAAAGCTGCCGAGCCCGCAGCCACCACGGGCGACAAATAAATATGTTGGGCTTGCCACATCGCTTTTCATGGCTGGTGTTATCCGGATTGCTTGCAATCACCGGTTGCGCCACCACACCAGGTGGCAATCCCCTTGACCCCTTTGAAGCCACCAACCGCCGCGTTGACGCCTTCAACGACAGCATTGATCACGCAGTGCTTAGGCCGGTAGCCAAAACCTACCAAGATTTCACCCCCACCTTATTGCAAACCACGGTGCAGAATTTTTTTGGTAATTTGCGTGATGCGTGGTCGGTGGTGAATAACGGTTTACAACTCAAAGCCAGGGAAACTGTCGAAACCGGGGCGCGAGTCGCGATCAACTCCACCATAGGTTTGTATGGTTTGTTTGATGTGGGCACCCCCTTGGGCTTGCAAAAATACACGGCTGATTTTGGTCAAACCTTGGGTTACTGGGGCATGCCCTCCGGTCCTTATGTGGTGTTGCCCTTACTGGGCCCGTCCACCGTTCGTGACGCTGCAGCGTTACTGGTAGATAGCCAAGGGGATCCTTGGGGATACATCAACCCCGTGGCATCTCGCAATCAAGGCACGGTCTTGCGTTTGGTCGACAAAAGAGCCCAATTTTTGGGTTTTGATGACCGTTTGAATGAAATGGTTTTGGACAAATACAGCTTTGTGCGCGACGCTTATCTTCAAAAACGTAAAGCCCAAGTAAGGCGCGGGCCGCCAGCAGACACAGATGATGGACAAGAAAATTTTGATGAGCCTGGTAATAAAAAGAATTCAAATGATCAATAATGGCGTTATTGTTTAATCAAAAAGAAGGTTTTTAATGCGGCGATTATCTTCCCTGCTTATCTTCAGCTTACGCGCTGTTTGGGGTTGTTTGACACTAACTGGCTTGTTGGCGGTGTTGCCCGTGCAAGCCGCGCAACAGGCGCCAGATGTCTTTATGCAACAACTCTCCAACGAATTGTTGGAGGTCGTTCGCAAAGACCCAGCGGTCAAAGCGGTTGACTTGCAAAAGCTCGCCACTTTGGTTGACTTGCGGGTGCTGCCCAATGTCAACTTTCAGCGAATGACTGCTTCCGCTGTAGGTCCGGCTTGGCGTCAAGCCACACCTGAGCAGCAAAAACGTTTGCAGGAAGAATTCAAATTGCTCTTGGTGCGCAGTTATTCAGGTGCCTTGTCACAGGTCAAAGACAACCAAACCATCGTGGTCAAGAGCTTCAGGGGCAACCCAGAAGACAACGAGGTGGTGGTGCGCTCGGAAATCCGTGGCGGCAATGAACCCGTGCCGTTGGACTATCGGCTCGAAAAAAGTGCCGACGCGCCAGGGGGTTGGAAGATTTACAACTTCAATTTGCTGGGTGTATGGTTGGTTGACAACTACCGTACCCAGTTTGCGCAGGAAATCAACGCCAAGGGAATCGACGGCTTGATCGCCATCTTGGCTGAGCGCAACAAAGCCAATAGCCGCAAATGAGTGAAAGCGGCGTTTTTCAGTTGCCGGCGCTTCTCACCCACGATCAATCGGCGGCGGTGGCGGCGCAAGTCTGCCACTTGGTGCGTACCCAACCCGCCTTGCAAGTGGACGCCTCTCAATTGACACAATTTGATTCCTCGGCTTTGGCCGTGCTGTTGGCGGGTTTGCGTGAAGCAGTTCGGCTGCAGCACACCCTAAAGGTCACTGGCCTGCCTGCCAAGGCGCTGGCCTTGGCCCGCGTTTATGGCGTGCAAGACTTGCTGCATTTGCAGTCTTAGCCCTCTTTAAGCGCCAAGCCTTAGAATCTAAGGCTTGACCTATGACAGCTATCTCTTTTCAGTCGGTTTCTAAAACCTTCAGCGGTTCGCGAGGCGCTTTCAAAGCGCTCGACGGCATCAGCTTCGACATCCAAGAAGGCGAATTTTTCGGCTTGCTCGGTCCCAATGGCGCGGGTAAAACCACACTCATCAGCATCTTGGCGGGCCTCATGCAATCCAGCAGTGGCCGCATTCAGGTGCATGGCTTGGATGTGCAAACCCAGGCCGCGCAGGTACGCAAAATTTTGGGCGTGGTGCCGCAAGAGCTGGTGTTTGACCCTTTTTTCACCGTGCGCGAGGCCTTGAAGTTTCAGTCGGGTTATTTCGGCATCACCCGTAACGACGCTTGGCTGGACGAACTCCTCGACTGCTTGGGGTTGACCGACAAAGCCGACAGCAATATGCGCCAACTCTCGGGCGGTATGAAGCGGCGGGTGCTGGTGGCTCAAGCCTTGGTGCACAAGCCCCCCGTGATCGTGCTGGATGAACCCACCGCAGGCGTGGATGTGGAGTTGCGCCAAACTCTGTGGCAGTTCATTGCCCGTTTGAACCGCGAAGGCCACACTGTTCTCTTGACCACCCATTACTTGGAAGAGTCTGAAGCTTTGTGCGCGCGCATTGCCATGCTGAAAAATGGCCGGGTGGTGGCGTTGGACAACACCTGCGATCTGCTTAAAAACGCTTCCAGTAACGTATTGCGTTTCAAGCTTGATGAACAACTGCCCCCTGAGTTGGCCGCGCAAGCAAGGGTTACCGGCCGCATAGTTCAGTTTCCCGCGCATGACGCCGCGCAAATCGAGCACTACTTGGCGGCCTTGCGCCAAGCAGGTTTGGTGGCACAAGATGTGGAAATTCGCAAAGCCGATTTGGAAGATGTGTTTTTGGACGTCATGGGGGCGGCGAAATGACCGGTTGGCAAGCCTTGTTTTACAAAGAGGTGCTGCGCTTTTGGAAAGTCAGCGCCCAAACCATTGCCGCGCCTGTGCTGACGGCGCTTTTGTACATGCTGATTTTTGGGCATTTGCTCGAAGGCCGCATCACGGTTTACGACAGTGTGGGTTACACCGCGTTTTTGGTGCCAGGTTTGGTGATGATGAGCTTGTTGCAAAACGCCTTTGCCAACAGTTCTTCATCCATGGTGCAAAGCAAGATGATGGGCAATTTGGTGTTCATTTTGCTCACGCCTTTGGGGCACTGGAGCTGGTTTGCCGCCTATGTGTTGGCCGCCGTGGTGCGCGGCATGGCGGTGGGTTTGGGCGTGTTGCTGGTCACCGTGTGGTTTGCCCCGCTGACCGTGATGTGGCCGATGTGGATTGTGGTGTTTGCCTTGTTGGGTGCAGCCATGTTGGGCACTTTGGGGTTGATTGCCGGCTTGTGGGCCGACAAGTTTGACCAAATGTCCACTTTTCAAAACTTTCTCATCACGCCCATGACGTTTTTAAGCGGCGTGTTTTATTCCATACATTCCTTGCCGCCTTTTTGGCAGCAGGTCAGCCATCTCAACCCGTTTTTTTACATGATCGATGGTTTTCGCTACGGCTTTTTCGGCGTCAGCGATGTTTCGCCTTGGCTGAGTTTGGGCTTGGTGGGCGGTGCTTATGTATTGGTGGCTGCTTTGGCGCTGCATTTGCTGCGCATTGGTTACAAAATTCGGGGGTAAGCAAATGAACGCAGAGCAAATTCAAACCATGATTGCCGCTGGCTTGGCTTGCGAGCATGTGCATGTCGAGGGTGATGGCCGGCATTGGTACGCCACCGTGGTCAGCGCGGCCTTTGAAGGACAACGCCTGATACAGCGTCACCAAAAGGTGTATGCCACCTTGGGCGACAAAATGGCCAATGACGAAGTGCACGCCTTGTCGATGAAAACCTTCACGCCTGTTGAGTGGAAAGCGCAGGCCTGAGCGCCGCTCCATTGCTATGGACAAGTTATTGATTCGTGGAGGACGGTCTTTGCAGGGCGAGGTGGCTATTGCAGGTGCCAAAAATGCCGCTCTGCCCGAACTTTGCGCCTCGCTGTTGACTGCAGACACGCTCACGCTGCGCAATGTGCCCCGTTTGCAAGACGTGGCCACCATGGTCAAACTCATTCGTCACATGGGTGTTGCGGTCGAGCGTAACGACGCTGACGACATGGTGCTCAACGCAGGGCAGTTACACACACCTGAAGCGCCTTACGAGTTGGTCAAAACCATGCGCGCCTCGGTGCTGTCGCTGGGGCCCTTGTTGGCGCGCTTTGGTCACGCCAAGGTGTCGCTTCCGGGCGGATGCGCCATCGGTACGCGCCCGGTGGACCAGCACATCAAGGGCTTGCAAGCCATGGGTGCGGTGATTGATGTCGAACACGGCTATATGGTGGCGCGTTTGAAAAAAGGCCTGCGCCGTTTGCAAGGCGCGCGCATCGCAACAGACATGGTGACCGTCACCGGCACCGAAAATTTCCTCATGGCTGCAGCTTTGGCTGAGGGTGAAACGGTATTGGAAAACGCCGCGCAAGAACCCGAAATCCCTGATTTGGCCGAGTTGCTCATCGCCATGGGCGCCCAGATTCAAGGCCATGGCACCAGTCGAATCCATATTCAAGGGGTGGATACATTGCACGGCGCGACCCACAACGTGGTGGCCGACCGTATCGAAGCGGGTACGTTTTTGTGCGCCGTGGCTGCCACCGGTGGCGATGTGCTGCTGCGCCATGCGCGCGGCGACCACCTCGAAGCGGTCATCGACAAACTGCGCGACGCGGGTGTCAGCATTGAAGCGGTGACTGGGGGCTTGCGGGTGCGCTCGGGCAGCCCTGCCTTCGCTCACCTCAGGGCGCAAAGTTTTCGCACCACCGAGTACCCAGGTTTTCCCACCGACATGCAAGCCCAGTTCATGGTGCTCAACGCCGTCTCGCAAGGCAGCACCAAAGTGACTGAGACGATTTTTGAAAACCGCTTCATGCATGTCAACGAGTTGCTGCGTCTGGGCGCGCATATTCAAATTGACGGCAAGGTGGCCATGGTCGAAGGTGTGGCCGCGCTGTCAGGGGCAACCGTCATGGCTACCGACTTGCGCGCCTCAGCCAGTTTGGTGATTGCTGGTTTGGTGGCCGAGGGTGAAACCGTGGTGGATAGGATTTACCATCTTGACCGTGGTTACGACCGCATGGAACACAAACTTCGCGCCTTGGGCGCGGACATCGAAAGAAGCCCATGAGCATTACCTTGGCGCTGTCCAAAGGACGCATTTTTGACGAGACCCTGCCGCTGTTGCGCGCGGCGGGCATCGAGGTTTTGGAAGACCCCGAGAAGTCACGTAAGCTGATACTGCCCACCAACCAAGACAGTTTGCGGGTGGTGTTGGTTCGAGCCTCGGATGTGCCCACCTATGTGGAATATGGTGGCGCCGACATGGGCGTGGCCGGCTTGGACACCCTCATTGAGCACGGCAGTGCGGGCTTGTACCAGCCTTTGGATTTGCAGATTGCGCGTTGCCGCATGAGCGTGGCTGTGCCTGAAGGTTTCGATTACCTTGCCGCCGTCAAGCAAGGTGCACGGCTGCGCGTGGCCACCAAATACGTGGCTATCGCTCGCGAATTCTTCGCCAGCAAAGGCGTACACGTGGACTTGGTCAAGCTTTACGGCAGCATGGAACTGGCCCCACTCACCGGCATGGCCGATGCGATCGTTGATTTGGTCTCGACCGGCAGCACTTTGAAAGCCAACCATCTGATCGAGGTGGAGCGCATCATGGCCATCAGCTCGCGCTTGGTGGTCAACCAAGCCGCCATGAAACTCAAAACAGCGGCTATTCGCCATTTGATTGACACCTTCGACCGCGCCATAGCCGCACGCAGCAAGGCCTAAAAACATGCAAGCACTTCCACTGCGTCTGTCTACCACCCAAGCCGATTTTCAAGCGCTGTTTCAACAGCGCTTGCATTGGTCGGGCGAGACCGATGCGGCTATTGAGCAACGCGTGGCCGACATCTTGGCCGATGTGAAAGCGCGCGGCGACGCCGCTGTGCTTGAGTACACCGCTCGCTTTGACGGCTTGAAGGCCGACCACATGGCCGCCTTGGAGTTGACACAAACAGAACTCAAAGCCGCCTTCGATGGCTTGCCCACCGAACAGCGCGAGGCTTTGCAAGCCGCTGCTTCGCGGGTGCGCAGCTACCATGCAGCACAGAAAAAAGCCTCTGGCGAAAGCTGGCAGTACCGCGATGAAGATGGCACGCTGCTGGGCCAAAAAGTCACGCCGCTCGACCGCGTGGGTATTTACGTGCCCGGTGGTAAAGCCGCTTACCCGTCTAGCGTACTCATGAATGCCATTCCCGCCCATGTGGCGGGCGTGGCGGACATCATCATGGTGGTACCCACGCCCAAGGCAGAAAAAAATCCGCTGGTGTTGGCTGCCGCTTATGTGGCGGGTGTGAGCCGTGTGTTCACCATCGGTGGCGCACAGGCTGTGGCAGCGCTGGCTTACGGTACCGCCACGGTGCCAGCAGTCGACAAAATCACGGGCCCTGGCAACGCCTATGTGGCCGCGGCCAAGCGGCGCGTGTTTGGCACAGTGGGTATCGACATGATTGCCGGGCCCAGCGAAATTTTGGTCTTGGCCGATGGTTCCACCCCGCCCGACTGGGTGGCCATGGACTTGTTCAGCCAAGCCGAGCACGACGAATTGGCGCAAAGCATTTTGCTGTGTCCCGATGCGGCTTACATCGATGCGGTGCAAGCCGCCATCGACCGCTTGTTGCCCGAGATGCCCAGGCGCGACATCATTGCCGCATCCCTCAATGGCCGTGGTGCACTCATCCACACCCGCAGCATGCAAGAGGCTTGCGAGATCAGCAACCGCATCGCGCCCGAACACTTGGAGGTGAGCAGCCGCAACCCGCACGAATGGGAGCCACTGCTCAAGCACGCGGGTGCTATCTTTTTGGGGGCTTACACCAGCGAAAGCTTGGGCGACTATTGCGCCGGCCCCAACCATGTGTTGCCTACTTCAGGCACGGCGCGTTTTTCTTCGCCTTTGGGCGTTTACGACTTCCAAAAGCGCAGCAGCTTGATCGAGGTGTCTGAAGCGGGCGCGCAAGTACTGGGTCACATTGCCTCAGTGCTCGCCATGGGCGAGGGTTTGCAAGCCCATGCCCGCGCAGCACAAATGCGGCTAAAAAGTAATAAATAAAAGTAAAATTTATTTCATAAATTAATTATAAAGTAACATGAACACCTCAATTCATTGAAGAGGTGTTCATGTCCATAGTTCTGCCGAGTTTGCCAGTCGGTAAATCGAAGAGTGTTATTGCCGCCAAGCTCGACAGCGGCACCCCAACGCCAGACTGGCTTGCACAACTGCTGGCCTGCGCCGACATCCATTTGAATGGCAACCGAGCTTGGGACATACACGTCAATCATCCGCAGATGTTGAATCGCTTGCTCAAACAAGGCGGCTTGGGTTTGGGCGAGAGTTACATGGACGGTTGGTGGGAGTGCCAAGCCATCGACCTCATGCTCGAGCGAATCATGGCTGCGCGTTTACATGAAAAACTGCAAACCCCACGGGCTTGGTGGGAGAGTTTGAGGGGTCGCAAGCGCCATAGTGACAGCGAGGGCCCATCACGCATCGTGGGCCGCATGCATTACCAAGTCGGTAACCCCGTGTACCAAGCCATGTTCGACCCCTATATGAGCCACAGCTGCGCCTACTGGGTCGATGGCGCACAGACCTTGGAAGAAGCGCAATTGGCGAATTTAGAAATGATTTGTCGTAAGTTGCAACTCAAACCTGGCATGCGCATACTCGATATTGGCTGTGGCTGGGGCAGCTTCATGCGCTATGCCACAGAGCGCTACGGCGTCACCGTGCTGGGCTTGACCCATTCCGAGGAGCAACTCAAGTTGGGCCAACAACTCGCTCGCTCGGTGCCGATACAGTTTGAATTGAGCGATTACCGGCAATTCAACCCCGAGAGCAAATCACGCTTTGACCGTATCGTCAGCATTGGCTTGTTCGATCAACTGGGCGCACACAATTTCTCAGCTTTTATTCAAACCGCCAAACGCAGTTTGAAAGACGACGGCTGGATGCTGCTGCAAACCCAAGGCAAAACCCAGCACTCAGGCTTGCTTGATGTGTGGGACGACAAACACATTCACTCGCCAGGGTATGTGCCCCGTCTCGACGAAGTCACGCAAGCCTGCGAAGCGCATTTTGTGGTGGAAGATGTGCATAATTTTGGTGCGGACTATGACCGCACTTTGCAGCACTGGCATCAACGCTTCGAGATGGCTTGGCCGCAGTTGCGCTTATCCCATGATGAGCGTTTTTACCGCATGTGGCGTTTTCATTTGCTCAGCAGTGCGGCGAGTTTTCGCACACGCCACAAGCAAATGTGGCAACTGGTGTTGTCGCCCAAGGGCTTGCATAAGGTCTTCCGCAGAAACTATTAATGGCTCACTTGCATCACATAGCTCTTGGTGCTGCCCTCAGAGGCATTCACCAATTGCCATAAACGCTGGTGGTAGGCCGCCACACTGGGTCTATGCGCCACCGACACCAAGGCACCGCCCTTGGCCTTGACCATGGCCAACAAGCGTTCGTAAATCACCTTTTCGGTGGCTTCATCCAAAGCGCTGGTGGCTTCGTCGGCAAACACCCAATGCGGTTGCTTCAAAAAGACCCGCGCCATCGCCAAGCGCTGGGCTTCACCGCCCGAAAGCTGCTGGCTCCACTGACCAACCTTGTCGAGTTGAGTGATGTACTGGGGCAACACCGCCATCATCAAAGCTTGTTGCAAGTCCACATCGCTGTAGCTATCGACTTCACCTGGATAGCAAAGTGCATCGCGCAAACGGCCTTCCGGAAAATAGGGGCGCTGGGGAACAAACATGCTGTCGGCAGGCAAGGCCACCGCTTCATACAGCGACAAGGGCTGGCGCTGCGCATCCCAGCCGCGCACATAAGGCCAAATCCCGGCCAGCACACGCAGCAAGGTGGATTTACCGCTGCCAGAGGGGCCGCGAATCAGCACCGAGTCGCCTGGCCTGACTTCCAGCACCACGTCATCGAGCAACACAGTTCGGTCGGGCAAGCTGATGGTGAGCGCCGACGTTTTCAACGACGTGGGCTCAACATGCTCTTCGTTGGGCGCATGCACCATCGCAAAAGAGATCGCTCGGATGGTTTCCATTTGATCCAAAAACCCATGCAGACGCTGGGTGGTGGCGCTCCATGACGCCAGCCTTGGGTAGTTGCTAACCAACCAGCTTAAAGACTCTTGCACTTGACCAAAGGCCGAAGATATTTGCATCAACTCGCCCAGCTGTATGCTGCCGCTGAAATAACGTGGTGCGGCTACCAACATGGGAAACACCACAGCTGCTTGGCCATAGGCTGAGCTGAACCAAGTAAAGCGCTTTTGCACCTTCAGCAGTTGTAAAAAGTTATCCACCACGCGGACAAAACGTTTTTGCAAAGCCACCTGTTCAAACACCGCGCCTTTGTCCAGCGCAATCGCTTCGCTGTATTCGCGAACACGCATCAAGTGATGACGAAAATTGGCTTCCAAGCGCTGCTGGGCAAAGTTCAGCGGCGACATAGAGCGGCCTAAAAAGTGACCGATTAAGCTGCCCAACATCGCGTACAGCAAGGCCATCCACACCATGAAACCAGGGATGGTGAAGACCGTGTCTTGGTAGTGAAAATCAAAACTGCCCGATAGCGCCCACAAAATACCGACAAAGCTGCCCAAAGTGACCACCGCGTCTAACAAGCCCAAACTCAGACCCACGGTATCGGAGGTAAACAACTGAATGTCCTCTTGGATACGTTGGTCGGGGTTGTCCGATTGCGACAGGCCGTCGCCAAGCTGAGAGAACTGGCGCAACTCCAGTTGGTAAAAAATGTTGTGGGTGGTCCAGCGCTGCAAAAAGTCTTTGGTCATCCAAGCGCGCCAGCGGATTTCCAGCAATTGCGTGAGGTAAAAGCGGTAGACCGCCACCACAATAAAGGCACCCGCCAGCATGGCGAACATTTTCAACTGCTCCCAAAACACGGCGGCATCGCGGTTTTGCAAAGCGTCATAAAAGACGCGGTTCCAGTCGTTGAGCAAAACCAATACATACACCATGGCCAGATTCAGGCCTATGCAACTGACGAGCAAAAACCTGGCTCGCCAGCGTTCTTGCGAGCGGAAATAAGGCAGGGAGAGTTGCCAGACGTTGCTTAAATGGATGCGGACTTTGCGCCACATCTGGCGCGCAGGGGTGAACAGGCTCATTTATTCGTTTTCGTTAACAAGAGGCGTATTTTGCACTCCGCTGGCCACATGTCCGGCAGGCACATGACGCGCTGCGGATTCAATGTGACCGGTTTGGTCGTCAAAGAAAAAATCGGGCTCAAACTCGCGCAAGAACTCGCCCTTGGCCAAGCCACCTAAAAACATGGCTTCATCCACCTGAATATTCCATTGCATCAGCGTGCGAATGGCGCGTTCGTGCGCGGGGGCGCTGCGTGCGGTCACCAGCGCCGTGCGGATGCCCATGTGAGGCGTGCCCTCGGTTTGCAAACGGTGCAAAGCCGCCAACAGCGGCTTGAAAGGGCCGGCCGACAAAGGCTGCCAGGCTTTGTCTTTCTCGTGCTGTTGAAAGGCCGACAAGCCTTGCGCCTGAAACACCCGCTCAGCCTCATCGCTGAACAGAACGGCATCGCCGTCAAACGCGATACGCACCTCATGCGGATGCGCCTCGGAAGCATGCGCCGAATGCGGGTAGACCTGCGCGGCGGGAACACCCGCATCAAGGGCTGCACGCACATCGCTTAAATGGGTCGACAAAAACAAATTGGCGTTGAGTGGTTTCAAATAGCGCCAAGGCGGTTGGCCCCGAGTGAAACTGCCGCGTTGAATATCCAAGCCGTAGTGCTGGGCCGAGCGAAACACCCGCATGCCGCTGACCGGGTCGTTGCGCGAGAGGATGACCACCTCCACCCGTTGAGCCTCAGGCGTGTTGAACGCCAACAGCTTTTGCACCAACGAAAAGGCCACGCCTGGTTTGGCCGGGGTTTCCAAGCGCTGCAACTGCAAGTCCATGTAAGCGCGGTCATCGCTTTGTTCGAAAACTTGGTTCTCTTCCTCAAAGTCGAACAAGGCGCGTGAAGAAATGGCCACCACCAATTTACCGTCCAGACTTGCCATGGCTGTGTCCCTTAATGAACGAACTGGTTGAGTTCGATGATGGGCAACATCACCGCCAACACAATCAACATGACCACCAAACCCATAGTCACAATCAACAGGGGTTCTAACACGGTGGCCAATTGCATGGCGCGGCGTTGCACCTCTTCGCCCAAATGCTCGGCTGCATGGGCCAACATTTGCGGCAACTGACCGGTTTGTTCGCCCAAGCGCGCAAACATGGACAACACCCCAGGCAAGCGTTTGTTTTGCGCCAAGGCGCTGGCCAGCGGCGCGCCCTCACGCACCAAGTCGATGGCTTGCATGGCGTGCTCGCGAAGTGCCATATTGGAGAGGGTATGCGCCGCGGTTTGCAAGGCCTTCAAAATCGGCACACCCGCACCCACCAACAGCGCCAAGGTGCTGGCAAAGCGGGCTGCGTTGTAGCCCAGGCTTAAGCGCCCCAGCAAGGGCAGCTTGAGCCAAGCTTGGTCATAGGCCAAGCGAAACGCGGTTTGGCGCAGCAACAATCGCAGCACCACCATGCCAGCGAGCAGCAGCACCAAGCCTGCCAGCCAAGTGGCTTGCACCACCTCACTGATGAACAGCATGGCCACCGTCAACGCCGGCAAGCTGCGCTGACTGCTGGTGAACACTTGCGCGACTTGCGGTACCACATAGGCCAGCAGGAACAACACGATCAGCAAAGCCACGCCGCTCACAATGGCGGGGTAGAGCGAGGCAGCCAGCAATTTGCTGCGCATGGCGTGGGCGCTCTCTTGGTCCTTGGCCAGTTGCAACAGCACAGCGCCCAAGCGCCCGCTTTGCTCGCCGGCTTCAATCACGGCGGTGTATAAATTGTCGAACTCACGCGGATGCTGCGCCAAGGCTTGCGCCAGAGGTGCGCCGGCGTTCACCT
>Ga0209084_1002135_pt1 | contig 15718 bp, 14 predicted proteins | sample C_130820_MF_Meta_FD_187309 | JGI IMG/M metagenome (GOLD analysis project Ga0209084, IMG submission 187309) | Freshwater microbial communities from Lake Croche, Canada to study carbon cycling - C_130820_MF_MetaG (SPAdes) (version 2) | ecosystem: Environmental > Aquatic > Freshwater > Lake... | reverse complement strand
CCCGAGGCCATCGCCCGCTACGACGTGCAGAACTGATCGCTCATCCGGGCGACCGCCGCCGCTGACCGGCTCGGGGCTACTGGCCTCAGTCGGGCCAGCGGTACGCGTCGGGGCGGCGGTTGGCCAGACTCGGCAGATGCTTTCGCAAGTTGGCAATCGCGTCGAGGTCGATCTCGGCGACGATGGCTGCATCGCCCTCGCCCGGAGCTTCGGCCAGCACTGTTCCCCATGCATCGACGATGAGTGCATGGCCGTGGCGTCCCACGCCGTCGGGGCTGGTTCCCCATTGCGCGGCAGCGATGATCGCCACCTGGTTCTCCAGTGCCCGGGCTCGCACGAGCAGTTCCCAGTGATCTACTCCGGTGGCCGCAGTGAATGCTGAGGGCACAGCAATTATCTGCGCACCCCGTAACGCTTCGATCCGGAACAGTTCGGGGAAGCGCAGGTCGTAACAGATGGTGAGCCCGAGCACGGGGGTGTCGGGCGTGGTGGTGTCGGGTGTGGCGCAATCGGGCGTACTGCCATCGGGCTCGGCGGCTGGGGACAGCTGCGCGACCACAGCATCGTCACCAGCGCTGAAGGTGTCGGATTCCCTGCTGGTCGCGCCCGCGACATCGATGTCGAACAGATGCACTTTGCGATAGTGGGCGATGAGCACTCCGTCGGGATCGAGCAGAACCGAGGTGTTGAACAACTGCTCTCCGTCGCGCTCCACGAAACTGCCGGCCACAATCGAGCAGTGGTGCTCGCGGGCAAGCGCAGAAGCCCACGCAACTGTTGGGCCGTCGAGCATTTCGGCAGCAGCGCGCATGTCGCTGTTGCGACCTAGTGATGCGAACAGTTCTGGTAGCATCACAAGTTCGGCGCCTTGCGCAGTTGCTTCGCCAATGAGGGCAGCGGCTCGCTCCAAGTTGTCGGCGCGATCAGTTCTACAGCGCATCTGAACGGCGGCGACTCGCATAGCGGTGACGGTACCGGCCCGAGCGATCAGAGGCGCAAGATCACGACGTAGGAGGTAATGCCCGCCACTCAATTCGTCCGGCACGCACCTCAGTGGCGGAGATTGGCCCGTGCGCCTCGTCGACCTCGAGGACAATCACTTCGAGACCATCTGGAACGGCTGCGGTGGGGTCATCGCCAGGCATGGGCCACGGCGGGCGGGGTGCGAGGGCGATGGTGGGCAGTCGCCGCAGGGCCGTATCTCGCTGCTCGATTCCTCCGTACCACTGCGGGTCGAGCACCTGGGCCCACTTATCGGCGCCCATCACCACGACGTCGTAGCCGGTGGCGATATCGGCCAACAGGCTGTGCGTCGTCGTGCGAACGCCAATCGCGGGATTGGTGTCGGCCAACCGATGGAGTTCGGCAAGCCGATCGGCCAGCGGCGAAAGCCGATCATCACTCTTGCCCAGAGTGACCACCGAGATCACCAGATCGAGTCGATCGAGTCCGCACTGCTCGATGGCCTGCTCGGCCAGGTGCACATGGGCGATTGTGGGCGGATCGAACGAGCCCGGATACACGCCGAGACGTGTGCGTATCGGAGCGTTCGGAGCCATCGTCTGAGGCTACTGATCATGCGAGACTGAAGGCCGATCGATGTCACCATGTCGTGGCCCGATCACTTCACGCAGGTTCATCGATCACTGATCATCGAGGTCATCATGGCTCGAAGTCCGTTCCTCCACCCGTTCGCCCGACCCGCCGCAGCGGCCGAGGAGTTCATCACCATCGTGCGCGGCGAGGGCGCGCTCGTCTGGGACGACCAAGACAGTGAGTACATCGATGGCCTCGCCAGCCTCTGGTACTGCAATGTGGGCCACGGACGCTTCGCCATTGCCGACGTGGTCGCCTCGCAGATGGCGGTACTCGAGAACTACAACACCTTTGACATCTTCACCAACGAACCCGCCGAACGATTCGCCGCGTTCGTCGCTGCTGCTGCACCTGTTCCCGATGCACGCGTGTTCTTCACCTCATCTGGCTCCGAAGCTGTTGACACTGCACTCAAGCTCGCTCGGCTGACGCACTCGTTGCAGGGCCACCCCGAGCGCAATGTCATCGTGGGTCGGCACAACGCCTATCACGGAGTCACCTATGGGGGTCTTTCCGCGCAGGGACTACCGCTCAATCAGGAACACTTCGGGCCGCTGCTTGATCCCATCATTCGCGTGGACAGCCACGAACTCGCTGAGATCGAAACGGCATTCGCCGAACATGGCGCTCGCATCGCCGCGGTCATTGCCGAGCCGGTGCAGGGAGCCGGTGGTGTGTACCCGCCTTCTGCTGGGTATCTCGAACGATTGCGTGAACTGTGCACCGAACATGGCGCGCTGCTCATTTTCGACGAGGTCATCACCGGATTCGGTCGGCTCGGAACCTGGTTCGCCGCCGAGTACTACGGCGTGATTCCCGACATGATCACCTTCGCCAAGGGCTGCACTTCCGGGTACCTGCCGCTCGGTGGGGTTGTGGTGGGCGACGCGGTGCTTGATGTGATCGAAGCCGATCCCACGTTCATCCTGCGTCATGGGTTCACCTATTCCGGCCACCCCACCGCATGTGTGGCTGCGCTCGAGAACACCGCCATCCTGTTAGAGGAGAACCTGTTTGATCGGGTGCCAGCCATTGCCGAACACATCGGAGGCGGACTGGCCCAGCTCGTGGATCAGGGCGTGCTCACAGCCTCTCGGGGCGTTGGCGGCATCTGGTCGGCTGTGCTTCCTGAGGGTCTGGCTGCGCCGGCGGTGCGCAACGCCATGCTCGAGCGTGGGGTCATCGCCCGCCCCATTGGAGCGTCGATCATCGCGTTCTGTCCGCCACTGGTCATCACTGATGAACAACTTCTGCAGTGCGTCGATGCGCTTGAATCCTCGATCGCTGCAGTGAGCTGATCGCAGGAGGTGCCGCAGAACTCTGCGGTGACCGTTTGAAGTTCGAACTAGCGGGTGCCCCAGCTGTAGCTCTGCTTTGTGAGGTGCATGTAGGTGAAGGTCTCGGCGTGGGAAACACCAGGCGTGTTGCGGATCACTTCGTTGACCAAGGTGAGTAGCTCGTCGGTGTTCTCGCAGACGACCTCGCACATGATGTCGTAGCGACCGGTGGTGATGACCACATAGGTGGCTTGTTCGATGGCAGCCAACGCATCGGCCACCTCGCGCAGATTGCCATCGACGTTGACGGCGATGAGCGCCTCAAGGCTGAACCCCACCGCAATGGGGTCGGTGACGGCCACGACCTGCATGGCGCCGCTGTCGATGAGCCGCTGCACACGCTGGCGAACTGCAGCCTGCGACAGACCGACGAGCGGGCCCAGCTTGGCGTACGGCATGCGACCATCGACCTGAAGCTCCCGAATGATGGCCTTGTCGGTGCCGTCGAGATGCACCGGTGAACCAGCGCGCACAATGGCGCGTTCGTCACCGACTGCGCGCAGCGGCCGTTGGGATTTCATGCCACGACCGTTTCGAGCGCGGCGTAGGGCTTTGCGATGGATTCGGCAACAGCCTCATTGGTGACCTGTCCGCTCATGGTGTTGACCCCATTGGCGAGAGCGGTGTCGCGAGCGCAGGCATCGTCGACACCGTATCGGGCCAATTCGGCCAGATAGGGCAGTGTCGCGTTGGTAAGCGCATGTGTGGAGGTGTGCGGCACTGCGCCCGGCATGTTGCCCACCGCGTAATGCAGCACGCCGTGTTTCTCGAACACGGGGTCGGAATGCGTGGTCTCATGTGAGGTCTCGACGCAACCGCCCTGATCGATGGCGATGTCGATGATGACGGCGCCGGGCTTCATGGTTCGCACCATCTCCTCGCTGACCACCACGGGGGCGCGGCCACCGGGCACGAGCACCGCTCCGATGACGAGATCGGCTTCGGCCACGGTTCGTTCGACCATGCCGCGGTTGGAGCTGAGTGTGGTGACCCGACCCATCTGGATCTGATCGATGTAACGGAGCCGGTCGATGCTCTTGTCGAGCAGGTCGACCTCGGCTTCGAGACCAGCAGCCATCCATGCGGCGTTCCAGCCAACGTTGCCGGCGCCCAGCACGGCGACCCGGGCAGGGCGAACTCCGGGGGCGCCGCCGAGCAGCACCCCTCGGCCACCGTTATGGCGTTCGAGCAGATGGGCTCCGACCTGCACGCTCATGCGGCCAGCCACCTCGCTCATTGGTGCCAGCAGCGGCAGGGCGCCGTCGGCCAACTGCACGGTCTCATAGGCGATGCCGGTGACCTGTGCGGCCAGCAGGGCGTCGGCCACCTTCGGGTAGGCGGCGAGATGTAGGTAGGTGAACAGCACGAGACCGGGACGGAAATACCCGAACTCGGCTTCGAGCGGTTCCTTGACCTTGCACACGATGTCGGAGCGTTCCCAGACCTCGGCGGCTGAGGAAACGATGGTGGCACCGGCCCGTACGTAGTCATCATCGGGAATGCTCGAGTCAATGCCAGCGCCGGCTTCGATGAGCACGGTGGCGCCGGTATGCAGAACCTCTCGCACGCCATCGGGGGTGATGGCGACGCGGTGCTCCTCGTGCTTGATCTCCTTGGGCACGCCGACGGTGAGGGCGGTGGTGCTTGCAGTGGTCATGATGCGCTGGTTGCTGTGACGTGGGGGTTCATGCCGAGCTTCTCCATGCCCTCGATGAGCACGATGCGGAGAATGGCGACGATCTCGTCGAATTCCTTCGGGCCGCAGATGAGCGGCGGGGCGAGCTGAATGACGGGATCGCCACGGTCGTCGGAGCGGCAGATCAGACCCAGTTCGAGGAAGCGGCGGGACAGATGCTGGCGGATGAGCAGCTCGCACTCGTCGGCGTCGAAGGACTCCTTGGTCTCGCGGTTCTTCACCATCTCGATGCCGTAGAAGTACCCCATGCCCCGGATATCGCCGACGATGGGGAGATCACGAAGTGTTTCCAACGCAGCCCGGAACGCGCCTTCGTTGGCGAGCACGTTCTCGATGAGACCATCTCGCTCGAAGATCTCGAGGTTGGCCAGCGCCACTGCACAGCTGACCGGATGGCCGGCGAAGGTGAGACCGTGGGTGAACATGGCACCCGGTTCGAGGAAGGGCTCGACCACTTTGTCGTGGACGATCATGGCGCCCAGCGGCGAGTACCCCGAGGTGAGGCCCTTGGCCGAGGTGAGGATGTCGGGCACATAGCCGAGGCGCTCGGAGCCGAACATTGCACCGAGACGGCCGTAGGCGCAGATGGTCTCGTCGGAGATCATGAGGATGTCGTAGGTATCGCAGATCTCGCGGACACGGGTGAAGTACTCGGGAGGTGCGGTGAAGCAACCGCCGGAGTTCTGCACCGGTTCGACGAACACTGCCGCGACCGATTCGGGACCCTCGCGCAGGATGATCTGCTCGATGTCGTCAGCGCACCACAGGTTGCAGCCCTCGTTTGCCTTGGAACACGAGATGCAGCGATACGCATTGGTGTTGGCGGCACGACCCACGCTCGGCACCAACGGTTCGTAGTCCTGACGGAACGACGGGATGCCCGTGAGCGACAACGCCCCCATGGTGGTGCCGTGATAGCCGAGATAGCGGGTGATGGCCTTGACCTTGGCGGGCATGCCACGCAGCTTGAAGTACTTGCGGGCCAGCTTCCAGGCTGACTCGACGGCCTCACTACCACCGGTGGTGAAGAACACGCGGTTGAGATCGCCGGGCGCGAGCGATGCCAACTTGGAGGCAAGTTCGATGGCGTTGGGATGGGCGTAGGTCCAGATGGGGAAGTAGCCGAGCTCGGCTGCTTGCTTGCCGGCGGCCTCGGCGAGTTCGGTACGACCGTGACCGGCCTGCACGGTGAAGAGCCCGGAGAGACCGTCGAGGTAGCGCTTGCCATCGACATCCCAGATGTAGCAGCCCTCCCCGCGTTCCATGATGGGGATGATCTCGTCGCTGGGGGCGAGTCGGGAGAAATGGCCCCAGAGATTGGCCTGGGCCATGGTGCGCAGTTCAGCGGGTGAACGGGTCATGAGGATTGCTCCGAGTGTTCGCCGTCGGCGGTTGCCGATTGACGTGGTGGTTCGCTCAATCAGTATTGCGCGTGATCAGGGGGTCTCACAACCGATTCCATCGTGAAATCTCTGTTTAGGGCGTGATTTCGAACAATTTCCTCAGTCTGGACCGCCAAATAGGTGCCGACGCGGGGGTTTCGCGAGGGAATCTATTCTGAAGCATGCGAACGGAGCGGCGCGCGACTGTGACCGCGAACCGGTCAGGGCTTGATGTGTGGGCGTGCGTGCGGGTCTGGAACTCAGCCGGCGGCGAGGCCGTGGCTGCCCAAACCGGCCGAGGCCGATGCCGCACCGTCGAGCGCCCGTTGGCGCCGGCGACCCTGCCAGATCACCAGCAGCGCCATCAGCAGGCTGATCACCAGCAGCGATGTGGAGAACACATTGATCTGCGTTGGCACCCGGCTGCGCTTGAGGTTCCAGATCTCGATCGGGAAGGTGTTGTCGAGACCCGAGTTGAGATACGTGATGATGAAGTCGTCGAGCGACAGGGCGAAGGTGAGCATCGCGGCAGCCAACACGCCCGGGGCGATGAGCGGCAGTGTGACCTTCATGAACGTCCGCACCGGGCCGGCACCGAGGTCGGCGGCGGCCTCCTCGAGACGCCAGTCGAACCCGCGGATACGAGCTCGCACCGTGGTGGCCACGTAGCTCACCGAGAACATCACCTGGGCGATGATGATGGTGACGAAGCCGCGTGACCAGTTGATGGTGACGAACAAGGTGAGCAGCGAGAAGCCCATGACCACTTCGGGCATGGTGAGAGGCAGCACGATGACCGCCCCGAGCACGCCCTTGGCCTTGAACTTGTACTTCACCATGGCCATTCCCATGAGGGTGCCGAGGACGGTGGCCAGCAGTGTGACCACGAAGGCCACCTTGAGGCTGTAGATCAGCGAATTGGTGAGCTCGGGGTACTTGAACGGGTCTTTCCAAGCAGCGAGCGAGAACTTGTTCCAGATGTAGTTGTACTTCCCGGCCGGTTCGTTGAAGGAGTAGATGACCGTGATGACGATGGGGGTGAACAGGAAGATGAATCCGAACACTGCCCAGACGATGAGTGCGATGCGACCGACGCGTCGCACCGCTGGTGAGTCGGCGATGCTCATGCGAGGTCCTCAGTGCCGAGAATGCGGGCGTAGATGATGACGCCCACGAGGATGATGGCCATCAGCATGAACGACAACGCTGAGAGTTCGGGGCGGAAGAACTCCTTACCGAAGTTCTTCTCGATGATGTTGCCGATCATGACCGTGCGCTCCGAACCGAGCAGTTCGGAGTTCACGAAATCGCCGGCGGCGGGGATGAAGGTAAGCAGCGTGCCGGCGAACAGACCCGGCAGCGACAGCGGCAGGGTGATCCGGCGGAACGCCCGGGCTGGGCTCGAGTAGAGATCGGCGGCAGCTTCGAGCAGACGACGGTCCATCTTTTCAAGGCTCACGTAGATCGGCAGCACCATGAATGGCAGGAAGTTGTAGGTGAGCGCAGCTACGACGGCGAACGGCGATCCGAGGATGCCCTGGTTCTCGTTGAGCACGCCGAGGCCATGCATGATGCTGACCACTGGACCACCGTCGAACAACAGGATCTTCCAAGAAAGTGTGCGCACCAGATAGGTGACGAAGAACGGGAGCACCACGAGTGCCAGCAGCATGTTCTTGAAGCGTCCGCCCTTGGTGGCGATGACATAGGCCAACGGGTACCCGATGATGATGGCGGACACCGTGGCGATACTGGCGTAGACGAACGTGCGCACGATGACAGTGCTGTTGTCAGAGATGACGGAGCTGTAGTTCGAGAACCCGCCGCTGCTGAGCGAGAGCCGCCCGAGACTGAACAGCGGGATGATGAAGAAGATCAGCAACCAGAGTGTGCCCGGGGCGATCAGCAGATAGGGCGTGAACCATCGCCGCGCGTGCACGCCGGAGTCGTCGGTCTCCTTCTTGGAGGACCGACGACTCTTGGCGGGCGTGGACACGGTGGTCATCGGTGGATGATGACCGCTGCTACTGCTGGGTGGCCGCGGTGAACGCGCGGCTGACTTCTTCGATTTCGTCCGCGCTGAGCACGTTGAACTCGTAGAGCGGGGGCGTGGCCGGCGGGTTGATGAACGGGCTGGCCTGTGCCTCGGGCGACATGAGAGCGACCGCGCCCTGCACCGGCGGCTCGTAGCTGATGGCCTCGTAGAGCGGTGCGGCGATGTCCGGGGTGTACACGTAGTTGAGGAACTCGTTGGCGCCCTTGGCGTTGCTAGCACCCACGGTGATCATGGCATTGTCGACCCACTGCATGCCGCCCTGCTCGGGGATGAGCCACTCGAGATCAGGGTTGGTGGCCTGCAGCGAGGCGATATCGCCCGACCAGGCCACAGCGAGCCAGGTGTCGCCGAGTTCGAGATCCTCGGTGTAGGAGTTGCCGGTGACCTTCTTGAACTGGCCTTCGTCGCGGGCCTTGCCGATCTTGTCGACTGCCTCGAGCATCTGGGCCTTGGTGCCGGTGGTGGGGTTGTAGCCCATGCCCAGCATGGTGAGCCCGACGGTGTCGCGCAGTTCGTCGAGGATGGTGACCTTGCCCTTGAACTTCGGGTCGAAGATGGCGTTGACGTCGGTGAGCTTGCCGCCGACCTTGTCGGGGTAATACGCGATGCCGGTCTGGCCGATGGCCCACGGCACCGAGAACTTGCGGCCCGGATCCCAGGTGGGATTGGCCAGCTTCGACACCACGTTCTTCTTGTTGGAGAACACGCTGGCATCGAGGGCCTGAACCCGGTTGGCCCCGATGTATGCGGCGGCGTTCCAGCTGGTGAGCACGATGATCTCGGCCCCGATGCCCTTGCCCTTATCGAGGGTGTCGGCGTACTTGGTGTTGAACGATTCGTTGCCGTCGATGCTGGCTTCGTAGGTGACCTTGATGCCGGTGGCCTTGGTGAAGCCTTCGATCGTGGCCGAGGTGGAGGGATCGTCGTTCTCGATATAAAGCGGCCAGTTGAGCATCGTGATGCTGCCGGAGTCGCCCGAGGCGTTGTTGCTGCTCGAACCCGAACTGCAGGCGGCGAGGAAGGTGGGGCCGAGGGCGAGGCCACCGAGGGCCAGACCGCTCATGCCGAGGAAGCGGCGACGCGAGGTGCTGTGCTGCGCAAGCGCAGCAAGGATCTCGGGATCGGGCGTGGACTTGGCCATGGTGTCTCCTTCGAGTGCGAAGCGGGATGGGTTGGAACCAGAAGTGGCTCCGGTACTGCTTGGGACTTGCTGGGGTGGCGGTGGAACTGCTTGGAGCTGCTGGTGGTTCAGCCCTCGTCGACCACGTCGGTGGCGGTGAGGGGATGATCGGGTGACGCAGGAAGAACTGATGCCGCCGACGCGCTCCATGAGGCGAACACGGAGTCGCCGGGACGCAGCATCGGAAGGTCGTGATCGGGATCGATATTGGCGATGATCGGGGTGCCGTCGCTGGCATGGAGCACCAGACGAACGATGGGACCCTGGAAGGTGAGGTCGACCACGGTGCCATGCACACGCTGGTCGGCGGCGGTGGATTCCTCGACGGAGATCATGATGCGCTCGGGACGAACCATGAGCACAGCATCGGAACCTGCTCGGAGCGCATCGCTCGGGCAGCGACCCTTGAGCGATGCGCCGCCGAGAGCGACGATGTCGGCGGTGTCGCCGGATCGGCCGGTGACCGCACCGGGCCAGAGGTTGGCCTGACCGATGAATCCGGCCACGAACACGCTGGCCGGGTTGTCGTAGATCTCGGTGGGGGTGCCGATCTGCTCGACCCGTCCATCGGACATCACCGCGATGCGGTCGCTCATGGTGAGCGCTTCTTCTTGGTCATGGGTGACATACACGAAGGTGATGCCGACCTCACGCTGGATGCGCTTGAGTTCGAACTGCATGGCATGACGAAGCTTGAGATCGAGGGCGCCGAGGGGCTCGTCGAGCAGGAGCGCTTTGGGGAGATTGACGAGCGCACGGGCGAGCGCCACCCGCTGCTGCTGGCCGCCGGAGAGCTGGGAAGGACGACGATTCGCGAAATCGGCCAGACGGACGATCTCGAGCAGTTCGGGTACTCGCTTGGCGATCTCGGCCTTGGAAGCCTTGCGGGAGCGGGGACCGAACGCCACGTTGTCATAGACGTTCATATGCGGGAACAGGGCGTACTGCTGGAACACCGTGTTGACATCGCGCTTGTTGGGTGGAACCCGGGAGACGTCGACACCATCGAGACGTATTGCCCCTGAAGTGGGCTGCTCGAAACCGGCGATCATGCGCAATGTGGTGGTCTTGCCGCAGCCCGAGGGGCCGAGCATCGAGAAGAACTCGCCCTGGGCGATCGAGAAATGGGCGTCGTCGACGGCAGTGAAATCGCCGAAGGACTTGTTGACATGGTCGATCTCGATGACTGTCGTGGTGGGGTCATAACCCGAACCGGCGCCGGGCGCGTCGCTCTTCACCATGCCCGTTGACCGTTCTGTACCAGACGGTTCCCGATCAGCGCGTTCTCTACCAGCGTGCACCCCTTGAATCAGCCGGCGATCCGGCGTACAGCCCCTCATGCGAGCGGAAAGATTCCCAAGAAACTCCTGCTCGACGCAAGCGTCTGAACGCTAGTTCACGCAGCCGATACATGACCGCTTGCCATCGGGCTGTGGATGACGCACCATTCGTGGATTCGATTCCGACGCGGGGAGCAGCTGTGAAGCACGCAAATTTCATCGGTGGGCAGTGGGTAGCGGCGAAGAACGGGGCCACCGACGAGGTGCTCGCCCCTGCCACGGGTGAGGTCATCACCTCCGTTCCTTCGAGTGACGGCGCCGATGTCGACGCCGCGGTCGACGCGGCGCGGGCAGCGTTCGCCGAGTGGGGCACCGCAACCCCACGGGTGCGATCCGAAGCCCTGCTGGCGCTCGCCGATCGCATCGACGACCATCTCGACGAACTGAAGTCCATCGAGATGGCCAATGTGGGCAAGCCGCTCTCCATCATCGATTTCGAGTTCGACCTCACTGTCGACAATCTGCGGTTCTTCGCCGGGGCGGCCCGCACCATGGAGACCCAGGCCGCTGGCGAGTACATGGAGGACCACACCTCGATGCTGCGCCGCGACCCGCTCGGCGTGGTGGCCGGCATCGCTCCGTGGAACTATCCGCTCAACATGGCGGTCTGGAAATTCGGCCCCGCGCTGGCTGCCGGGAACACGTTCATCCTCAAGCCCTCTGAGCTCACGCCGCTGAGCGCCCTGCGTCTGGCCGAACTCACCGAAGGCATCCTTCCCCCGGGAGTGTTCAACGTGGTCACCGGTCAGGGCGAGACCGCCGGCGATGCCATCGTGCGTCATCCCGGCATTGCCATGCTCTCGCTCACCGGCGATGTCAACACCGGAAAGCTCATCGCCCGTAATGCGGCCGACACACTCAAGCGTGTGCATCTCGAACTCGGCGGCAAGGCTCCGGTCGTGGTGTTCGACGACGCCGATGTTGAAGCTGTCATCGCCTGTCTGGCCGAGACCGCGTATTACAACTCCGGTCAGGACTGCACGGCACCGTGCCGCGTCATCGCTGGTCCCAAGATCTACGACGCGTTGGTGAGCGGCCTTGAAGCTGCGGTCTCCGCCCTCATCACCGGCTCACCCGAGGATGAAGCCACCAATGTCGGGCCGGTCATCTCCGCGAAGCAACAGGCCCGGGTTGCCGGCATGGTGGCACGGGCCATCGACGGCGGCGCAACGCTTGTCACGGGCGGCGCCACGCTCGATCGACCCGGCTATTTCTATTCGCCCACCGTGGTTGCGGCGCCGGCCCAGGATTCCGAACTGGTGCAGCGCGAGGTATTCGGTCCGGTCATCAGCGTGCAGAAATTCGCCGATGATGCCCAAGCACTCGCCTGGGCCAATGATGTCGACTACGGCCTGGCCGCTTCGGTCTGGACCAGCGATATCGGTCGGGCCATGCGGATGTCGCGCTCGATGATGTTCGGAACGGTGTGGGTCAACAATCACATCCCGATCATCTCCGAGATGCCCCACGGTGGCTTCAAGAACAGTGGCTACGGCAAGGACATGTCGCGCTACGCCATCGAGGAGTACACCGAACTCAAGCATGTGATGATCAAGCACTGATCGATCACCTTCGACGCAACTGAGGGGTTCACCATGTCCGAGACCGTCGCCACCGAGGTGCATGACCGCGTGCTGGTCGTGCGTCTTGAGCGCGAAGCCAAACGAAACGCCATCAATGTTGATATGGCCGAGGGCATCAGCGCGGCTCTCGACCGTCTGGAAGACGATGACGAACTGTGGGCCGGTGTCATCACCGGCACCACCTCGGTGTTCTGCGCCGGCACCGACCTGCGCGCCGGTGTGCATTCCACCGAGCGCGGCGGGCAGTACGGCATCATCCGCCGCAGTCGCACCAAGCCGCTCATCGCTGCGGTCGAGGGAATGGCACTCGGCGGTGGGTTCGAGGTGGCCATGGCCTGTGACCTCATCGTGGCTTCGACAACGGCCCAGTTCGGACTGCCCGAGGTGCAACGCAGCCTTGTGCCGATCTGCGGCGGACTCTTCCGCGCCCCGAAGGCCCTGCCGCTCAACGTGGCCCGCGAACTGCTGCTCACCGGCGATCCCATCGATGTCGTGCGGGCCGAGCGACTCGGGCTCGTGAATCTGGTGACCGAGGCGGGGGGAGCGCTCGATGCTGCGGTTGCCCTCGCCCAGCGCATCTGCCGCAATGGTCCGGTCGCGGTTCGCGAGACCATGCGGTTCCTGGAGGCCATCGCCGCCGATGGTGAGGCCACCGGGTGGAACGAGACCGTCACCTCCGAAGCGGTCATCCATTCCGCGGAGGACACCCGTGAGGGGGTCATGGCCTTCTTCGAGCGTCGCGACCCCAACTGGAGCGGTCGCTGAGGATTGTTCCCGTGGGGTTTGGACCGGTGAACCCGAAGTGGACAAGATGAAGTCCGTTCGTCAGCACTGAGGGGGCCGAGATGGATTTCGAAGAGACACTTGAGGAAGCCGCATGGCGCGCCGAATGTCGAGCATTCCTGTCGCAGCACGCGGCGGAGAAGTCCGCCGACAAGATGACACTCACCATGAGCACCATGGCCGAGGACGAACTCGCCCATGTGCAGGCCTGTCGTGATTGGCAGCGCACCAAGGCCGAAGCCGGATGGGCGGGGCTGACCTGGCCGGTTGCCTATGGCGGCCGAGCTCTCAGCGGTCTGCTGCAGGGGATCTTCCTCGAAGAGGAGTCCCATTTCGATGTTGCTCCGGGCATGTTCGCCCAGGCCATCGGCATGGTCGGCCCTTCGATCATCGTGCACGGCACCGAGGAACAGAAGCAGGCCTTCCTTCCTTCGATCCTTCGCGGCGAGCAGGTGTGGTGCCAGCTGTTCTCCGAGCCCAATGCTGGTTCGGATCTTGCTGGTCTGCGCACCAAGGCCGAACTCGATGGCGACGAATGGGTCGTCACCGGGCAGAAGGTCTGGACCTCCTCCGCGCATGTCTCGGACTGGGGCATGTTGCTGGCCCGCACCGACTTCGATGCGCCCAAGCACCGCGGCATCACGTACTTCCTGCTTGATATGCGTTCGCCGGGTATCGAGGTGCGCCCGCTCAAGCAGGCCACGGGCGGAGCGGAGTTCAACGAGGTGTTCCTCGAAGAGGTGCGCATCCCGGTTGCCAACGTGCTTGGTGAGGTCAACGGCGGTTGGGGTGTGGCCATGACCACACTCACCAGCGAACGGGCCGATATCGGTTCCGGTCACGGCATGAACTTCAGCAACATTCTCGAACTGGCCCGCCGCTTCGGTGTCACCGACGATCTCGTGATGCGTCAGAAGCTCATGGAGCTCTACATCAGCTATGAGATCAGTCGGTTCACCGGCTATCGCATGCGCACGGCTGCATCACGCGGCGAGGCTCCCGGCCCCGAGGTCTCGGTGGCCAAGATCGCCGTGTCGAACCGCCTTGCGTTCCAAGGCGATCTCGTGGAAGAGATCATGGGCGCCGAAGGCATGTTGTGGGGCGATGACGCTCCCGACGAGGGCTATTGGCAGTCGATGGTGTTCACCGGCCAGTGGATGGCGCGCATCGGTGGTGGCACCGAGGACGTGCAGCGCAACATCGTGGGCGAGCGCGTGCTCGGTCTGCCGCGTGAGCCGAGCAACGATCGCACCACCCCGTTCCGCGAACTCCCGCACTGATCCACGGATCCAAGTAAAGGCCGGTAGACATCTCCCATGTTCAATCCCTTCGAACCGGGTTTCGCCGCCAACCCCTATCCGCATCTGCGTGAGCAGCGCGAGACCGAACCCATCCAGAAGCTGCTTTTCGGGCCCTGGATGCTGTTCGAACATGCTGACTCGATGGCGCTGTTGCGCAACACCTCCACCAGCGTGGACGTGGTGAACGCAACATCGCTCGACCCTGAGCGCGAGAAGCTTCGAGAGGCGCTCATCGACGAGGTGGCGCCGGAGTCCAAAGGACGCGAACGACTCGCCATCCTCAACATCGATCCTCCCGATCACACCCGCCTGCGCAAGTTGGTGAGCTCGGTGTTCACACCCCGTCGCATCGGTGAGCTCCAGCCCATGATCGAACGGGTCGTCAACGAACATCTCGACGCCGTTGAGGCCAAGGGATCGATGGATCTGGTGCCCGACCTCGCGTTCCCGCTGCCGTTCACCGTCATCTCGGAAATGTTGGGCATGCCCACCGAACACCGCGAGCAGGTTCGTGAGTGGTCACACACCTTGGTGCGCATCCTCGACTTCACCATCAGTGAGGATGAAACCAGAGCTGCACTCATTGCCGGGTCGAAGATGCGCGAGCACCTCAGGGGTGTCATCGACTGGAAGCGCGACAACCCTGCCGATGATCTGCTCACGGCCATGATCCGCGCCGAGGCCGACGGCGACAAGATGAGCGATGCCGAACTGCTCGAGCAGGTCACGCTTCTGTACATCGCCGGCCATGAAACAACGGTGAACCTCATCGGCAACGGCACATGGGCGCTGCTGCAGAACCGCGACCAACTCGAGCGCTGGCGCGATGGTGATGCCGACGACACCGTCGCCATCGACGAACTGCTGCGCTACGACTCCCCGGTGCAGTTGTCACGCCGCATTGCCATGGTGCCCATGGAGATCCACGGCGAGCAGATCGATCCCGGCTCGTTCGTGTTCACCTCACTCGGTTCATCGAACCGCGATCCGCAGATGTTCGGTGATGATGCCGATTCGCTCGATCTCGGTCGGGCCACGGCCGGTCGACACCTGTCATTCGGTAGCGGCCTGCACCATTGTCTGGGTGCTTCTCTGGCCCGCCTTCAGGGAGCCGAAGCCATCAAGGGCCTCATCCGTCGGTTCCCCGATGTGCGCGCAGAGGGCGAGCCTGAGTGGAACGGCCGCCTCGTGCTGCGTGGCATGGAGTCACTGCGCCTGACGCTCGTCTGAGCATCCGGTTCGTCGGCCGGCACTGCAGGTCAGCGTCGGCGGTCCTGCATCCGGAACCATGAGCCCACGATCGGTGTCCAGAGTCGGCGCCAGCGGGTGAGCGGCAATGGCCGATGTCGGAGTTCGACGAAGGGTGGTGCTTCGGCCTCGCCGACCATCGCTTCGGCCATGCGCATACCTAGCCAGGGCATGAGGGCCACGCCACTGCCGTTGCATCCGGTGGCGTAGGCCACG
>Ga0209084_1002133_pt1 | contig 15724 bp, 4 predicted proteins | sample C_130820_MF_Meta_FD_187309 | JGI IMG/M metagenome (GOLD analysis project Ga0209084, IMG submission 187309) | Freshwater microbial communities from Lake Croche, Canada to study carbon cycling - C_130820_MF_MetaG (SPAdes) (version 2) | ecosystem: Environmental > Aquatic > Freshwater > Lake | place... | reverse complement strand
TATTTGGATTGAAGACTAAATTAGTGAGATAACGTAAAAGTCCAGATGTATCTACTTCTTCATTTGTATTGTAGTATTCATCTAATCGCATCCATGCTGCTTTAAATCTATTTTCATTTAATTCTGTCGTGATTAACGATCTAGCACTTTTGCCTAATGATTCGTTAAATATTTCTATCACTTTTGCTGTATCAGAATTAAACTTTTCTTTAGCTTTTTCATGATCTGAAACCGCTTTTTCGTAATCAATTTGAAATCTGTACGCTTCTGTTGTATTAATTCGAGATTCATTTTGGGAATGCTTTATTCTTGCATCTGAGTCTCTTAATCGATTCTGATTTTCATCGATTATTTCGTCATTGAATAGTTCTTGTGTTTCTTCATCAAGCATTTCTTTCATAGCGTCATTTTCAGCTCTTAATTCACCGACTTTTTCTTCAACATATTCGTTACGTGTTGGTAACACTCTAGTGAACTCAACTTCATCGGCTGCTTGCACATCGTCGTCTTCATCATCGACTACTATTTCAATGCGATCGTACACATTCTTACTTTTAAACTTGTTTATTAAGATATCTTTGGCAGCTATCCACTGGATTGAATTACCGGAATCCCAGATGATTTTATCTTTATTTGTTCCGAATCCTCTTATTTGGTTATAACTTATTGGCTTACTATTACCACCAGTAGACGCAGTTTTGCCGAATCTTTCTTTATTTCTCATCATGTTGCTCATTTTACTCTGTTTTAGGATTTTAATTTAACAATTATGTTAAACGTTAGCAAATAATCAGTATAATTAGCAAGGAAATATCAAGTTTTAGTTTAAACGCTCTTTCTTTAAGTTTACAAAAATACTCAAGATAATTGTTAAATTAATGACAAAAAAATAGAATACGTGAATTTAGTCCAACGTGCATTTTTCAAGTACACTTTATTCTCGTTATGTACTCGTGATATATACATATAAATATACGACATTTACTTAATATAATACAAACTTATTAACTTACTACTACTTTTACTTATTCTTACTTTTGGGTATTAACATATGATTCTTATCAATGTTAATCATTAAATGAATATATTAATTATATCTTAGAACTACTTTAAGTTCATCACACCCTCGTAATTTATTATTTATTTACATAAAAAGATTCTTACTTTATTTAAAAAGCTAAAATTAATTTTTGATTTTTCAATTTTTATGTTTTATTTTATTATCAATTTATTTTTATAAAAGATACTTTATTTAAAAGATACTTACTTTTTATCTCGAATCATTTCTTTTTAATTAGTTGAATCTTTCTTTTAATCAGCTTCTTTGCTGTCTTTTTTTAATTAGTTGAATCTTTCTTTTAATCAGCTTCTTTGCTGTCTTTTTTTAATTAGTTGAATCTTTCTTTTTAATCAGTTTAGATTTCCTGTCTTTTTTTAATTTTTTACTTTTTAATCAGTTTATCATTCCTGTCTTTTTTTAATTACTTTTCGGTTTAGAATTCCTGTCTTTTTTTAATTTTTTACTTTTTAATCAGTTTATCATTCCCGTCATTTATTTTGTATTATCAATTCATTATTGATTTATTTAATATACAATTCGATTCATTTATCAATTCATTATTGATTTCATTTACATTTTCGATTCAATTTTATATTTACATTATATAGTCAATTCATTATTGATATCTATATACATTTTCGATTCAATTTTATATTTACATTATATAGTCAATTCATTATTGATATCTATATACATTTCGATCCGTTTATCTTATTTTAGCCAATTCATTATTGACATTTTATTATTTATTTACAGTAGTTAAGTTTGTTTTTCAATTTATTTACAAATAGTAGTGATGGACTCTTTATACCATCTAAAAACATTCTGATAAAAACCTCATGGGTAAAAATTATCACAGAATGAAAATTCTTTATGAACACTATTTACATTATTTACATCGATTATCAATTTCATTAATTAATTTATATTTCGATTATCTTTATTTTGATTATTATTATCAATTTGGTTGTCATTATTAAAACCATTCAACAATATCTTTCTAAATTTTTCAAAAGTTGCACGCGGTAACGCTTTTGTTAATATGTCGGCGACTTGATCTTCTGTTGGAACAAATTTTAATTTTATTGTTCGGTTTATTATTTGTTCTCGCATAAAATTTATTCTCATATTTATATGCTTAGTTTTATGTGACGATTTCAATGTTTCTAATAATAGCATTGATGATTTGTTGTCAACATAAATTATTGTTGGTTCTTTTTGTTCGAATTCTAATTCTTTTAATAGATTTCTTAAATATATTATTGTTTTTACACACATATCCATTGCTTTCAATTCTGATTCGGTACTAGAATGTGATATTGTATTATCTTTCTTACTCACTGAATATATAGCACCGCTATCTCTTGTTAAAAAGAAACAATTACCTAGTTGTGACTTTGAATCGCCATCGGTAATGTATGATGCATCAGAATACGCAAATAATATTAATTTAGTGTCTTTACCTCCTAATTGTAACGATTCATTAATTGTTGTATTGAGGTATTTCATTAGTTTTATTGTTGCTGTAATATACTCTTCGTTTGGATTATTTGCTTGTGTTGATATTGTATTAATTGCATATAAAATATCAGGTCGACTTTTATCTGCACAATATCTTATCTTTCCAGTTATAGGTAATATTGATTTGTTATTTAAATCGGGTTTTAAAAGTTTATAATTGACTACAGACCTCATTGGTATATTTGAAATTTTAATTTCATGTTTTTCAAAATATTCATTCATTATTTCATGTATATATTTTGATTGATTAAATTTAATATATTGATTATTGTTATCAATATCGATTCCCAGATATCTGATAAATTCTTTACCTTCAGTTGTTCTTTTGAATCTGGTACTTATTTGATTAAACAATACTTTTATTATTTTATCATCTCTTCCTGTGATTATTATATCATCAATATGAACAATTAGGTAATAATTATCCATTTCTTTTGTTATCATATATAGACAAACATCATTAGCTAATCTTTTGAATCCGACTGATTCTAATTGATTGTTCAATTTTTCATTAAATATTTTAGCTGCTTGTTTTAGTCCATAAATACTTTTTATGATTTTTACGCATATTTGCTTCTTATCATCGCCAGTCATAAATTTCACCAAGTCTTTTGGTAAATTCATATACAATTCTGTATCACATTCACCTTCTAAAAACGCATTGCCAATATCCATTCCTTTTAAAGTCCATTTATTGACTTTACTTATCATTATAATTATATTAAATGTTATGGTTGCAGTTGTTGGTGAAAATGTATCGAAATAATCAATTCCGAATTTTTGTGAATAGCCACATGCGACTAATCTGGCTTTGTAGACTTTATTCATGTCTTGATCATATTTTATTTTATAAAACATCTTTGATTTCATACCTTGATGTTTATGTGTTTCATCTAGTTCGAAAACACCTCTTTCATCTAATTCGCCGAGTTCTTTTTCGATCGCTTTGATCCAAAACTCTTTTTCTTTAGAGTTCAATGCTTCTTGCAATGTCTTCGGCGTTTCTTCTATTTCAATATCTTCTGAGTGTAGGACAAATTCGCCTTCGCTCCAATACGCATTATTTAAAAAGTTATTGTCATTTTTAATCGAATTATCGAAATCTGTTTTTCGGAATTTTTCATCCCTAAAATTGTAATAACTTTTGATTGGGCTGGCTTTACGCTTCGAAATTTGTTTCTCCTGACTCACATTATCGCTCTTTAAAGGACTGTCGTTTTTGATTTCATTAAAAGTCACATCCCTGCGATTCAATATTTGGTGCCCCATTAGTGGAATTATCTTATATTGATTTTTACCATATGGATTATATCCTAACATTCTGCATTCTGCCGATTTTTGACTCAAACTATTCTTTCTTTCATCTTTGGTCAAATGATACATTCCTTTTGAATAAAAAGGCACTAAATGCGATATATCCGGTATTTCATTAAACAACGCTTCATAAGGCGTTTTCCACTCTATTTTCTTAACAGGGGTCCTATTCAACAGATATACTGCTGTTTCAACTGCTTCCTCCCAGTAACCTTCAGGTGCTTGATGTTCTGCCATTATAGTTATAGTTTTATCCATTACGGTTTGTATAGCTCGTTCTGCCATTCCGTTTGATGCGTGATGATATGGTGGTGAAGTATGTAATAATATTTGATTTTGTATACACCATTTCTTTAATTCTTTTTCGACAAACATTTTGTCTTCATCACATTGGAACACTTTCATTTTGTGTCCGAACATATCAGGATATTCTAATTTGAACTGTTGTAATTTTTCCAGTGTTTCAGTTTTGTCTTTCATAAATAAAACCGTTATAAATTTGGTTTTTGCACATACAAAAATTATAAACCATTTGTTTTTGTGCATACTGAACTTTGGCATAGGACCTTTTAGATCCGAACATATTATTTCAAGTTTATCAATTTTTGATTTATCGGTTGTACTTTTCGGAGTTGCATCAACTTTCATTTTTCCTTTCAGGCATGTAAAACATATAGGCATCTCGAAATTCTTTATTTCATCATAACTTATATTTGATCCTATAATTCTATTTAGTTTTACGCCTTGTTTCATCTTTTCTATCGAAGGATGTCCCCATCTGTTATGAAGACTAATGATTTCATGTTGATTTGCAGTTGAACTTTTCTTTCTTGATTTTGATGAGCCTATGTTTAATATTTTATTTTCATAGTTAGTGTCATCATCTTTTAATAATAAATTTTTATATTTATTTATGGTACTTTTACCATCTTTATGCGATTTATTATCGACTTGTGCGAAATTATTTTCGACTTCACTATGCGAACTTTTATCGCCATTATTTAAGATTTCGACTCTTCCGAAATTATTCGACTGTTTATAGTCCTTATGATATCGTTGTATGTTTTCATGTTTTACGTAATTCTGATCAATACATTTTTCAACGCAATTTTTAATATTGTCTTCGAATAAATCGTTTTCACTACTGTGTCCCGAAGATAAATCAGTATGATTAATCCGAATTTTATTCTTTCTAATTGGGTTTTCATTTCGCAAATTGTCAGTCTTAATTTGATAAATACTTTGCGCCCGACAATCATTAAAAGTATCATAGCTTTCACATTTTAGTGAGTTATTATTATTGTAATGTATGCGGGTTTTGTTATCAACCTTATTATCAACATACCTACCGTTCGGATTATCATTTCTTATGCTAATCTCACATTTAGAATTCTCATCTTTTTCATTTTTATACCGCGGTTTATTTTTCTTATTTTGCCATTTAGGACTTTCACTCTTTGTGACCATTTTATACTTTAATGGATTTTCATCACCGTTTGCAACTCGGTTGATGTTTTGAAAATTTTTATTATTTTCATGATCAACTTTATGATCATCTTTATTATACAACTTTTCAGCTGTTTTTATTCGACTACTACATGCATGCGCGTTCCCGGGGTCTTTCTTATTAATGATCTTTTCTTTAGATTCATTATTAGAGTCTTTTACTACTACGTTATATTGAGAAATCTTATTTTCTCTCATGTACTCTTTCGTACTAGTGGTTAGATTACCTGTTGCCACTTTAGGCGTCTTGGGTTCGAATCTCATCCCACTATATCTTTTATTAAAAACTTTTTCATTGTCGTAGTTGTTATTTTCTTTTGACTCCTTTACGTATGTTTCGATGTTGTTATCATACATAAACTTATTAGCTGATGATTCATTATCATTATTCAGCTCATTACTTTGATAAGTTGATTGTTTATTATTGTTGAATCTGATTTTTGATAAAGATGGTCCGTCTACAAAATATAGTCCATTTTTCATAAATCCGGAAATTGCAATTTGATCATTTTTGTCGATCACATATACTTTATTATCTTCGAATATTGCTTTCATCCCACATTGGTTTAATTTTGATATCGATATTAGTTCATATTTGAGATCTGGAACATATAAAACGTCTTTTAACCATTTCGTATCTCCTCTTCCGCGTGATGTTAACTTTTTGTCACCAGCGAGGTGAACTATACTTTTATTTTCCTCAAAATTTATAAATTGAGATCGATCAGATATCATATGAGATGATGCTCCGGAATCAATTATTATATTTGGATTATTGTTTTTGGACATTGTATATTTTTTATTTGATTGATTTGATTCATTATTATGCATATTATGTACATTATTTACATTTTTATTTACATTATCAGTTAGTCAAGTATCCGCATTAATTTCATTAATTAAATCGTCATTTTCAACTGTCATTTCATCTTCATACATCATATTAGACTCTTCTTCTGAGTCTGATTCAACATTATTTGAGTTGTTAATTTTATTTTTAAAACTCTCTTTCAAGCTATTTTTCTTAGCATTGTTCTTATCATATTTGACTTTCTTAGTCTTCTTATTACTTCCTGACTTGTTTCTATCATTATTTGAAGCATTATTAGCTTTGTCAGTCTTTCGTTTACAATCTTGTGTTTTATGGTTGGTCCAACCACATATTTTACATGAATTTGGGAGTTTTACTGTGCATTCATTAGCAAGATGGCCCATTTTATTACATTTAAAACACTTTTGTTTCATTTTCCAGTCATTATTGGAATTATTAGAGCTTTCTTTGCTCTTTTCATGTACATTATTAGATTTTTCAGCATATTTTCGTTTATTTTGGTTGTTATCTGTTGATTTATCACCATAGTCTTCCATTTTATTCTTAATTTCCTGTGAATGTAATTTGTCCAATGTTGTTTGGTAGTCAAGTTGATTAAATTCGCACATTTCTAAGGTCTTATTATACTTTCTTGTACCCTTTTGAAGTGCATTCCTGACTATTCCTAATTTATTCACATCACTTTGAGGATTGCCAGCTGTATTTAACTGACTAAATATATGGTCAATATGACCCATAAATTGTTCAAATGATCCATTTTTATTTGGATTGAAGACTAAATTAGTGAGATAACGTAAAAGTCCAGATGTATCTACTTCTTCATTTGTATTGTAGTATTCATCTAATCGCATCCATGCTGCTTTAAATCTATTTTCATTTAATTCTGTCGTGATTAACGATCTAGCACTTTTGCCTAATGATTCGTTAAATATTTCTATCACTTTTGCTGTATCAGAATTAAACTTTTCTTTAGCTTTTTCATGATCTGAAACCGCTTTTTCGTAATCAATTTGAAATCTGTACGCTTCTGTTGTATTAATTCGAGATTCATTTTGGGAATGCTTTATTCTTGCATCTGAGTCTCTTAATCGATTCTGATTTTCATCGATTATTTCGTCATTGAATAGTTCTTGTGTTTCTTCATCAAGCATTTCTTTCATAGCGTCATTTTCAGCTCTTAATTCACCGACTTTTTCTTCAACATATTCGTTACGTGTTGGTAACACTCTAGTGAACTCAACTTCATCGGCTGCTTGCACATCGTCGTCTTCATCATCGACTACTATTTCAATGCGATCGTACACATTCTTACTTTTAAACTTGTTTATTAAGATATCTTTGGCAGCTATCCACTGGATTGAATTACCGGAATCCCAGATGATTTTATCTTTATTTGTTCCGAATCCTCTTATTTGGTTATAACTTATTGGCTTACTATTACCACCAGTAGACGCAGTTTTGCCGAATCTTTCTTTATTTCTCATCATGTTGCTCATTTTACTCTGTTTTAGGATTTTAATTTAACAATTATGTTAAACGTTAGCAAATAATCAGTATAATTAGCAAGGAAATATCAAGTTTTAGTTTAAACGCTCTTTCTTTAAGTTTACAAAAATACTCAAGATAATTGTTAAATTAATGACAAAAAAATAGAATACGTGAATTTAGTCCAACGTGCATTTTTCAAGTACACTTTATTCTCGTTATGTACTCGTGATATATACATATAAATATACGACATTTACTTAATATAATACAAACTTATTAACTTACTACTACTTTTACTTATTCTTACTTTTGGGTATTAACATATGATTCTTATCAATGTTAATCATTAAATGAATATATTAATTATATCTTAGAACTACTTTAAGTTCATCACACCCTCGTAATTTATTATTTATTTACATAAAAAGATTCTTACTTTATTTAAAAAGCTAAAATTAATTTTTGATTTTTCAATTTTTATGTTTTATTTTATTATCAATTTATTTTTATAAAAGATACTTTATTTAAAAGATACTTACTTTTTATCTCGAATCATTTCTTTTTAATTAGTTGAATCTTTCTTTTAATCAGCTTCTTTGCTGTCTTTTTTTAATTAGTTGAATCTTTCTTTTAATCAGCTTCTTTGCTGTCTTTTTTTAATTAGTTGAATCTTTCTTTTTAATCAGTTTAGATTTCCTGTCTTTTTTTAATTTTTTACTTTTTAATCAGTTTATCATTCCTGTCTTTTTTTAATTACTTTTCGGTTTAGAATTCCTGTCTTTTTTTAATTTTTTACTTTTTAATCAGTTTATCATTCCCGTCATTTATTTTGTATTATCAATTCATTATTGATTTATTTAATATACAATTCGATTCATTTATCAATTCATTATTGATTTCATTTACATTTTCGATTCAATTTTATATTTACATTATATAGTCAATTCATTATTGATATCTATATACATTTTCGATTCAATTTTATATTTACATTATATAGTCAATTCATTATTGATATCTATATACATTTCGATCCGTTTATCTTATTTTAGCCAATTCATTATTGACATTTTATTATTTATTTACAGTAGTTAAGTTTGTTTTTCAATTTATTTACAAATAGTAGTGATGGACTCTTTATACCATCTAAAAACATTCTGATAAAAACCTCATGGGTAAAAATTATCACAGAATGAAAATTCTTTATGAACACTATTTACATTATTTACATCGATTATCAATTTCATTAATTAATTTTCAATTCGATTATTATTATGATTATTATTATCATTATCATTGTTGAATCCATTCAACAAAATATTCTTAAATTTTTCAAAAGTTGGCTTTGGTAACGCTTTTGTTAATATATCTGCAACTTGATCTTCAGTTGGAACAAATTTTAATTTTATTGTTCTGTTTATGATTTGTTCTCTCATAAAATTTATTCTCATATTTATATGTTTCGTTTTATGTGATGATTTCAATGTTTCTAATAATAACATTGATGATTTATTATCCACATAAATTATTGTTGGTTCATGTTGTTCAAATTCCAATTCTTTTAATAAATTTCTTAAATATATTATTGTTCTTGTACACATGTCAATTGCTTTTAATTCTGATTCGGTACTTGAGTGCGAAACTGTATTGTCTTTTTTACTTACTGAATATATTGCACCGCTATCTCTTGTTAAAAAGAAACAATTACCAAGTTGTGATCTTGAATCACCATCCGTTACATATGATGCATCAGAATAAGCAAATAAAATTAATTTATTATCTTTACCTCCTAGTTGCAAAGATTCTTTGATTGTTGTATTTAAATACTTCATTAATTTTATTGTAGCTGTTATAAATTCTTCATTCGGATTATTTGCTTGTGTTGATATTGTATTTATTGCATATAAAATATCTGGTCGACTTTTATCTGCACAATATCTAATTTTTCCAGTTATAGGTAAAATTGATTTGTTATTTAAATCTGGTTTGAGTAACTTATAATTGATTACCGATCTCATTGGTATATAAGATTTTTTAATTTCATTATTTTCGAAAAATTCGTCCATAATTTCTTTTATATATTTTGATTGGTCGAATCTGATATATTCATTTTTATTATCAATGTCGATTCCAAGATATCGGATAAATTCTTTTCCTTCTGTTGTTCTCTTGAATCTTGTACTGATTTGATTAAATAATATTTTTATGATTTTATCATTTCTACCAGTGATTATTATATCGTCTATATGAACAATTAAATAATAATTATCCATTTCTCTTGTTATCATATATAAACAAACATCGTTAGCTAATCTTTTGAATCCGACGGATTCTAATTGATTGTTCAATTTTTCATTAAATATTTTAGCTGCTTGTTTTAGACCATATATACTTTTTATTATTTTTACGCATATTTGCTTATTTTCATCACCAGTTATGAATTTTACTAAGTCTTTTGGCAGATTCATATATAATTCTGTATCACAATCACCTTCTAAAAACGCATTACCTATATCCATTCCTTTTAAAGTCCATTTGTTAACTTTACTTATCATTATTATAATATTGAATGTAATAGTTGCTGTTGTTGGTGAAAATGTATCAAAATAATCTATTCCAAATTTTTGTGAATAACCACATGCGACTAATCTGGCTTTATATACTTTTTTCATATCTTGATCGTATTTTATTTTGTAAAACATCTTTGATTTCATACCATGATGTTTATGCGTTTCGTCTATTTCGAACACACCTCTTTCATCTAGTTCGCCGAGTTCTTTTTCTATGGCTTTAATCCAAAATTCTTTTTCTTTAGAATTCAATGCTTCTTGCAATGTCTTCGGCGTTTCTTCAATTTCGATGTTACTTGATTGTAGAACAAATTCATTTTCGCTCCAATACGCATTATTTAAAAAGTTGTTGTTATTTTCGTCTGTATTTTCGAAATCTGTTTTTCGGAATTTTTCATCCCTAAAATTATAATAACTTTTGATTGGGCTTACCTTACGCTTCGAAATTTGTTTCTTGAGACTCGCATCTTTATTCTTTAAATTGCTATCATCTTTTATTTCATTAAAAGTTACGTCTCTACGATTCAAGATTTTGTGCCCCATTAGTGGAATTATTCTATATTGATTTTTACCGTATGGATTATATCCTAACATTCTACATTCTGTTGATTTTTGACTCAAAGTATTCTTTCTTTCATCTTTAGTCAAATGGTACATTCCTTTTGAATAAAAAGGTACCAAATGTGATATATCCGGTATTTCATTAAATAACGCTTCATAAGGCGTTTTCCACTCTAATTTTTTTACGGGCGTTCTATTCAACAGATATACTGCTGTGTCAACTGCTTGTTCCCAGTATCCTTCTGGTGCTTGATGTTCTGCCATTATTGTTATGGTTTTGTCCATTACAGTTTGTATAGCTCTTTCAGCCATCCCATTGGACGCGTGATGATAAGGTGGCGAAGTGTGTAATAAAATTTGATTATTTATACACCATTTCTTCAATTCTTTTTCCACAAACATTTTATCTTCGTCACATTGAAATACTTTCATTTTATGTCCAAACATATCAGGATATTCTAATTTAAACTGTTGTAACTTTTCCAAAGTTTCTGTTTTATCTTTCATAAAATACACTGTTATAAATTTCGTTTTTGCACAAACGAAGATGATGAACCATTTGTTCTTGTGTATACTTAACTTCGGCATTGGACCTTTTAAATCAGAACATATAATCTCAAGCTTTTCTAACTTCGACTTATCCGTCTTACTTTTCGGAGTCGGATCAACTTTCATTTTTCCTTTCAGGCACGTAAAACATGTAGGCATCTCGAAATTCTTTATTTCGTCGTAATTGATATTAGATCCTATAATTCTATTCAGTTTTACACCATATTTCATTTTTTCTATTGAAGGATGTCCCCATCTGTTATGGAGACTAATGATTTCATGTTGATTAGCAGTTGAACTTTTCTTTCTAGATTTTGATGATCCTATTTTTATATTTTTATTTTTATAGTTAGTTTCATCATCAATATCTTTTAATAAATATTCAAATTTATTAATGGTGATTATACCATCTTTTACGAATTTAAATTCGTTTTTATTTGACTCTTCGTCTTTATGCGAATTTTCAGCATCGTCATGCGAATTTTCGTCTTCATTTACTGACATTTCGTCTTTACTTGACATTTCGTCTTTACTTGACATTTCGTCATTAATCGATTTTTTATTATATGCCATTCTTGATGGACTTTCGTTCATTACGACCATTTTATTATTTAATGGATTTATTTGTGCCATATTTAAAGATGGTCTTTTTACTGCCATATTTAAAGATGGTCTTTTACTGGATGCCGATTTTAAAATTGGACTTATTCCTTTATTGTATACCAGCTTGTTTGGATTTACTACTTTACTGTATGCCAGATTGTTTGGACTTACTACTTTACTTGCCATATTTAAAGATGGTCTTATATTTACTGCCATATTTAAAGATGGTCTTTTTACCGCCGATTGCGACTCGGCTTTTTTACTTTGAAAATTTTTAATATTTTCATGATCATTACAATCATACAACTTTTCAGCTGTTTTTATTCGACTACTACATGCATGCGCGTTCCCGGGGTCTTTACTATTAATGAGCTTTTCATCATTAAAATTTACCGAGTCATTATTCATCCCTTTATATTGTGATTTTGTATTATCAATCATGTACACTTCTGTACTAGTGGTTAGCATACCACGCTCGATTTCTTGAGTCGCTGGTTCGAAGCTTGTTCCGCCATTTATTTTATTAAAATTTTTATTATGTTGGGTATGAATATTATTTATTGACTCTTTACTGATTTTGAATGTTTCGATGTTGTTATCATTACAAAATTCTTCGGCTGCTGATTCATTATCAATATTCAGCTCGTTTATATTATAATTGCATTTTTTATTATTGTTGAATTTGATTGTTGACTCAGATGTATTGTCAACAAAGTACAGTCCATTCTTTAAAAAACCTGAGATTACAGTTTGACCATTTTTATTGATCACATATACTTTATTATTTTCGAAAACTGTTCTCATTCCTTCTTGATTTAATTTTGATATTGATATTAATTCGTATCTTAGATCTGGAACATATAAAACATCTTTTAACCATTTTGTATCTCCTCTTCCGCGTGATGCCATTTTCTTATCACCTGCGAGGTGTACTACACTGGCTTTTTCTCTGAAATTAATAAACTGAGTTAGGTCAGATATCATATGAGATGATGCTCCGGAATCGATTATCATTAAAGGTTTATTGTTTTTAAGACTTGTACATTTTTTAGTTGCGAGATTTAGTTGATTATTACTTACATTATATTCATTATATACATTTTTGTTGAAATCATTGCCTAGTCATGTATCTGCATTGATTTCTGTAATTAAATTATCATTTTCAACCATCATTTCATCTTCATACATCATATTTGATTCTTCATCAGAGTCTGATTCAACATTATTTGAGTTAGCAATTTTATTTTTAAAACTCATCTTTAAGCCGCTTTTCTTAGCATTGCCTTTGTCATATTTGACTTTCTTATTATTTTTATTATTCTTTGACTTATTATTGTCATTATTTGAAGCATTGTTTGCTTTTTCATTACCTTTAAAACAATCTGATGTTTTATGGTTCAAATATCCGCATATTTTGCATGCATTTGGATTATTTTTGTTGTTTACTTTGCAATCTTTTGCTACATGTCCTAATTTATTACATTTAAAACATTTTTGATTCCTTTTTGAATCATTAGTTGAATTATTTGAGCTTTCTTTGCTCTTTTCGTGTACATTATTAGATTTTTCGGCATATTTTCGTTTATTTTGGTTGTTATCTGTTGATTTATCACCATAGTCTTCCATTTTATTCTTAATTTCCTGTGAATGTAGTTTATCCAATGTTGTTTGGTAGTCAAGTTGATTAAATTCGCACATATCTAAGGTCTTATTATACTTTCTTGTACCCTTTTGAAGTGCATTTCTGACTATTCCTAATTTATTCACATCGCTTTGAGGATTGCCAGCTGTATTTAACTGACTGAATATATGGTCAATATGACCCATAAATTGTTCAAATGATCCACTTTTATTTGGATTGAAGACTAAATTGGTGAGATAACGTAAAAGTCCAGATGTATCTACTTCTTCATTTGTGTTGTAGTATTCATCTAATCGCATCCATGCTGCTTTAAATCTATTTTCATTTAATTCTGTTGTGATTAACGATCTAGCACTTTTGCCTAATGATTCGTTGAATATTTCTATCACTTTAGCTGTGTCGGAATTAAACTTTTCTTTAGCTTTTTCATAATCCGAAACCGCTTTTTCGTAATCAATTTGAAATCTGTACACTTCTGTTGTATTAATTCGAGATTCATTTTGGGAATGCTTTATTCTTGCATCTGATTCTCTTAATCGATTCTGATTTTCATCGATTACATCGTCATTGAATAGTTGTTGTGTTTCTTCATCAAGCATTTCTTTTATAGCATCATTTTCAGCTCTTAATTCACCGACTTTTTCTTCGACATATTCGTCTCGTGTTGGTAACTCTCTAGTGAACTCCACTTCGTCGGCTGCTTGCACATCGTCGTCTTCATCATCGACTACTATTTCAATGCGATCATACACATTCTTACTTTTAAACTTGTTTATTAAGATATCTTTGGCAGCTATCCACTGGATCGAATTACCGGAATCCCAGATGATTTTATCTTTATTTGTTCCGAATCCTCTTATTTGATTATAACTTATTGGTTTAATATTACCACCAGTAGACGCTTTGCCGAATCTTTCTCTGTTTTTCATCATGTTGCTCATTTTTACTCTGTTTTAGGATTTTAATTTAACAATTATGTTAGACTTCAGCAAATAATCGATATATAAAACAGCAAAATGACAAGATTTAGTTTAAACGCTCTTTCTTTAACTTTACAAAAATACTTGAGATAATTGTTAAATTAATGACAAAAAAAGAAAATTACATATAATTAGTCCAACGTCTTATTTACGGAATATTGACTAATGTCTTAAATCCAATGTTGACTTATGTCTTATCTCAAGCTTATTAGCTTATTAGCTTATTAGTTTATTACTAATACTTACTTAATTGTTATTTACAATATAATACAAACTTATTCTTAACTTATTACTACTTTTACTTTACTTTTACTTTTGGGTATTAACATATGATTCTTATCAATGTTAATCATTAAATGAATATATTAATTATAACTTAGAACTGTTTTAAGTTCATCACACCCTCGTAATTAATTATTTATTTACATAAAAAGATTCTTACTTTATTTAAAAAGCTAAAATTAATTTTTGATTTTTCAATTTTTATGTTTTATTTTATTATCAATTTATTGATATTATTTTATAAGAAAATATTTCATTTTTCATTATTATAAAAAGATACTTTATTTTAAAATATACTTACCTTTTATTATTTTTAATATTTATTTTAATCAGTTTGTTACTCCTGTCTTTTTTTAATTACTTGAATCTTTACTTTAATCAGTTTATTACTTCTGTCTTTTTTTAATTATTTATCGGTTTAGAATTCCTGTCTTTTTTTAATTCTTTAATCAGTTTATCATTCCCGTCATTTATTTTGTATTATCAATTCATTATTGATTTATTTTATATACAATTCGATTCATTTATTTTATTTTAGCCAATTCATTATTGACATTTTATTATTTACAATTCTATTTTGAATTTGCTTATGCATTTTATTTACAGTAGTTAAGTTTGTTTTTCAATTTATTTACAAATAGTAGTGATGGACTCTTTATACCATCTAAAAACATTCTGATAAAAACCTCATGAGTAAAAATTATCACAGAATGAAAATTCTTTATGAACACTATTTACATTATTTACATCGATTATCAATTTCATTAATTAATTTTCAATTCGATTATTATTATGATTATTATTATCATTATCATT
>Ga0209084_1002127_pt1 | contig 15739 bp, 12 predicted proteins | sample C_130820_MF_Meta_FD_187309 | JGI IMG/M metagenome (GOLD analysis project Ga0209084, IMG submission 187309) | Freshwater microbial communities from Lake Croche, Canada to study carbon cycling - C_130820_MF_MetaG (SPAdes) (version 2) | ecosystem: Environmental > Aquatic > Freshwater > Lake... | reverse complement strand
GCGGTATTGCCCCTAGGGGCCGACCCAGGTGCCCCGGGCATGCTTGCCGTAACCGGTGCTCTGAGTACTCATGATCCCACGATTGCCAAGGTGACCAACTACTATGTTCGTGTAGCGAGCGGCCGCGGCATTCCTATCGCAACCTCACCGGACTTGCTCACCTGGACCACGGCGGGCCAAGTGTTCGCCACCAACCCGGCGTGGACTTCCCAGCAGATTCCTGGCTCTACCGACTTGTGGGCACCCGACCTCGTATTGCGAGACGGCCAGTGGCGCCTGTACTACGCTGTTTCTACTTTCGGGTCTAACCGCTCGGCCATCGGTCTTGCAGTCAACAGCCATCTCGATCCGGTGCATCCAGAGCAGGGCTGGGAAGACCTAGGCTCGGTGTTTGAAACCTTTCCCACCAGCGATGTGAACGCCATCGACCCGCAGATTGCCAGCGATGGCAAGAGAGACTGGCTGGTGTTCGGTTCGTTTTGGTCGGGGATACGTTTAGTGCCTTTAGATGCCAGCGGTAAGGTTTTAGCCGGTGAAGTGCCCCAGCCGTTGGCACAGCGCCCCGATCCGCCTGATGCGATAGAAGGGGCCTTTCTTTACCGACACGGTGAATGGTACTACCTGTTTGTTTCGTTTGATTTTTGTTGCAAGGGCCTGCAATCAACCTACAACATCCGCGTGGGCCGCTCCAAAAATCTCACGGGTCCGTATACCGATAGGGAAGGCATAGGCATGCTCCGCGGGGGTGGCACCCTCGTCAAAGCAAAAGGCTCGCGAGACATCGGACCAGGCCATAACTCAATCTTGGTTGATGGCACCAGGGAGTACTTGGTGTACCACGTCTACGATGTTCAAATAGCGGGAACCTCACGGTTGCGCATCCAGCAGCTTACTTGGGACGCACAAGGGTGGCCCGTAGCTCCTTAAATATCGAGGGACTTCTCCACGCGCGTAAATTGCTCGTCTTCAGCCTTGTGGGTGTAAGCATCCGAAGCGATGAAGAACACCAGAGACACAACGATTCCTACGGCTAGGGCGACACCCAAGGACTGATACCATTTGATCCAAGGATGGCTGGGGGCCGGAAGAAGCGCCATCGCCAGCACCGTAAGAAGCGCGAGCACCACGCACACCAAAGTGGTCATACCGTCGAGGGTTCCTGAAGGGCTATCGACCCGCTTATCCCGCAAATCGACAATCTTGTTCACCTCTTCGAGCATCGTTTGGGCTTCCGCTTTCTTTTGGGCGTCGGCTTCGATGTCCTTCTCTAAAGCATTGAACTCCTCGAGCAGCTTTTCGAAGGCTTTCTCGGTTCGCGGGTCGCCTCCTGAGGGCGGGGTCATGTCGATTTCGTACTTGCGCACGTCTTCCAAGTAATCCAGAACCAGTTCCTTTACCTTTGGTGCTAAATTAGGGTCAAAGGCCCTAGTTTCGAGGATGATGGACTCCAGAGTTGTAGTTTCGCCAAACAGGGTGGTCTGAGCCGAACTCTGATCACTCCAAACATTCACGATGATGAAGGCTAGCAGCAGCGTAAAGGCAGTTCCAATGAAACCAAAAACGGCCACTTGACCATCTACGTCCCGCTGTTCGAGTTTGATGTGACCTTTCAGGACGGCATGCACAACGGGTATCACAATGGCCACGGGAGTGGCGATGCAAATCATCACAATGAACACAGGCGGTAAAGACAAAAAAGCTTCGAGCATACTTCTTCCTTTCGTTAGCTGACTAATTTAGTCAGCAACGCTGACAAAACTAGACTGTTAACTGAAAGGAAAAAGGCTGTCAAGCCGTAAAGTTCGGCCCTAGGTAGAGTGCTATGAGCGAGTAGATTGTAGCCTTTCACCTTCTCGGGTGTTCTGAGAGGAAAGAGGCCAGGATGCGCATTTTGTTGGTGGAAGACGAAGAAAAGATAGCCCTATTTATCAAACGCGGACTCCAAGAGGCCGGGTATCAGGTTGAGACTTGTGGCGACGGTAACCAAGCTCTCGACGAGGCCCGCAATAACGACTACGACGTGGTGGTTTTGGACATTGCCTTGCCAGGGCGGGATGGCCTTTCGGTTTGCCGAGCCCTTCGCCAACACCGGCGGACTATGCCTATTCTCATGCTTTCGGCTTTGGACTCCGTTCCCGATCGAATTGCCGGGCTAGATGCCGGTGCCAATGACTACCTCACCAAGCCATTCGCCTTCGAGGAGTTTCTGGCACGTCTCCGGGCCCTGCTGCGCAAAATCGACGCCACCCTGGCCACCACCCTGGAATGTGCCGATCTGAGAGTGAATCTGTTGTCGCACAAAGTAGAAAGATCCGGCAGGCCCATCGAGCTATCGAACAAGGAGTTTGCGCTGCTAGAGTATCTGATGCGGTCGCAGGGGCGAATCGTGACCCGCAACATGATCAGCGAACACGTCTGGAATCTAGATTTCCACACGATGACTAACGTCATCGAAGTCTACATCAATTACCTCAGGCGCAAGATAGACGATGAGTTTCCTCTCAAACTGATTCGGACCATCCGCGGTCGGGGTTACCAGATCTCGGGGGAGCAATGAAACCGGGGCTCCGGCTGAGGGTAACGCTCTGGTCGCTGGCTGCAAACGGGCTGTTCCTGACGGCCGGCACTTTTTTCTTGTTCTGGCTGCTCGACCAGCAACTCACCGGTGCGCTTGACGAAGCCCTGGCCGTACAGGCGCGTGCTACCGCAGGGCTTGTAGAAGCGTGGGTTGTGGCCGAACTCAAGCAGACCGCAAAAACCAGCTCCGCGAATAATGTTGCCGGCCTATTGGCCTCAGACTCAAAGCGCGCGGGCCTGCAGGACCTCTTCACACCGCCTAGGGATGTGCCAGCCAACCTTTCAACGATGACTTCACTGCTGGACTCTGAAGGGCAAGTTGTCCTCTCAACCCATGCTCCGAACGCAATGGATGTTCCCGACGAAAGCGTGTTGCGGGTGGTTCGAAGCGGCCGCATTCATCAGGCCCTGGTCACCGTAACCGACTCCCAAGACCAGGAGAAGGAGTTCCGAGTGGCAACAGCGCCTGTCACCATCGGTGGACAGGTGGATGCCTTCGTGCAAGTGCTCGGACCCTTGCAGGCACTCCGGTCTACCCTGATCCGTGTGCAGACCGTCTTGGTGTTCTGTGTGGTCGTACTTATGGGGCTCAACGGTTGGCTGGTAGCCCTTGCCCTCAAACGGGCCTTTCAGCCGGTCGACAGGTTGGTGGCCGATATTCACCGCATTTCAGAAAAGAATCTCTCGGTGCGGGTTCCCATACCTGCAACCCAAGATGAGATCCGGCGGCTGGGTGAAACTTTCAACGCCATGCTCGAAAGGCTTGACCGTGGCTTTCAGTTTCAGTCGAGGCTGTTTCAGGACCTCTCGCACCAACTGAGGACGCCCCTGGCCATTTTAACCGGCACCCTAGAGACCGCCCTTCACCAGGCCCGCACGGTGGAGGAATACCGCTCCATTCTCGAAAGCAATCTGGACGAGGTGAGCCGGGTCACCCAGCTCATTGAAAGCCTCCTGCTTCTGGCCCGCCTCGACTCCCAGCAGATGGAGCTCAATACCGAGCGGATAGACCTGGGCGATTTTTGCCGCCGATGGGTGGAAGACTTCTCGTTGCTGTTTGGCTCCCGGGAACTCACTCCTGTCTGGAAACAAGACAGCCCCCTGCCGGTGAGCCTCGACGAAGCCCGGCTCGGTCAGGCTCTGTTGAATCTGCTCGACAATGCTGTCAAACACAGTCCCGTGGGAGGTTTTATTACCTTTCATCTGTATCGCAGTCAAAACATGGCTGTTCTGGACCTGATCAATCAGGGGCCTTCGTTTGTTCCGGGTACCGAAGAGTCTATTTTTCAGCGCTTCTATAGCGCCACCGATGGCAAACCCGGTTTTGGGCTGGGACTACCCATTGCCCGGGCGGCGGCAGAACTCCACGGAGGTACGCTCAGCGCCTTCACTCCTGCGCACCAGGGAGCCGGTTTCCGGCTCAGTTTGCCGCTTCTGGTGGCTGAGAGAAGTCTAATCTCCAATTAACTGTATCCTCAGGTGGCTGTTGTAAGTTGAACACGGGAGATTCAACATGCGCAAAATGCTGCTGCTTTCGATTCTGTTCTCGCTCGTCTCGGCCGGACTTGTGTTCGCCGCCACCCCCACCAAAACGGTGACGGCTACGTTCGTTTCGTTCAAGGCTGCCGATGCGGCCAAAAAGACTGACGCCGTTCTGGTAGTCAAGGTCGGCGCCAAGGAAAAGTCCTTCCTGATCGATGCCAAAACCGTTGTCGCTGGCAAAGATAAGAAGGTTGTGGACATTGCTTCGCTCAAGGCGGGCCAGAAGATCGAGATTGTCTTCACCGAGGATGCCAAGAAGGTCATGACCGCAGTTTCTGTCACCCTTAAATAAGGTTGGCTCGTTGACGTGGGCGGCTAGGCACTGGAGTTTCCAGCACCTAGCCGCTTTTTTTGCTGATGGTTGAGCGATTTACAGCAGCAAGGCTAAATCTTAAAACTCGGACGAAGAGGCAGACTGGAAGCCTGATAAGCAGCATCTATCAGCTGCGCTTGGGTCAGAGCATCCTTGGCATCCGTTTTAAGGGCGTGACCCAAGTCCACCGCATCCGCAAAGGCCATCAACTGGTAGGTATAGCTCGATAGAGAAGGCAGATGCTCAACCCTCGTAGAGCCCGACACGGTAACAATAACCCGCGGATCCCAACCCGAAACCACAAAGTTCGGCATATGAACACTGCCTTTGGTACCGGTAACCGTGAAAGGGGCTGCAAAGGCAGGCGATTCAAAATCGCCTTTGGCGAAGCCCGTCACACCATTGGGATACTGAAACTGGAGGTTCATTTTCGTATCAACCTTGCCATCTTGAGCATTAAACTCGGTTTTAGTAATACTCGGCTCGCCCTTGGCAAGGAGATGGCACAACATTCTTTGGCTATGCAGGGCGTAGCAACCCACATCCATCAACGACCCCCCTGCCAAACTGAATTGCAGCCTCAGGTCATTCGTTTGTGGCATGGGAATCAGGAGAGCCGATTCCACCTTAGTCACCTCGCCAATCTCACCGGCTTTTACAAGGGCCAGCATTCGTTGAAAAACGGGGTGGTAGTAGTAATGAAAACCTTCCATGAAGACCTTACCCGAACTTTTTACTGCGGCCAATACCTCGTTCGCTTCTGCCGCATTGCTCGCGGAGGGCTTTTCACTGAGCACATGCTTCCCCGCTGCCAGCGCTTTCAGGTTCCAGGGTCCGTGAGCGCCGTTAAACAGTGCGTTGTACACCACATCTACCTCGGGATCATCGATGACCTCTTGGTAGGAGCCATAGGCCTTTTCTATTTGATATTGCTTTGCGAACTCGCTAGCGCGTGCTTTGTCGCGAGCACCCACTGCAACTAGCGTATGACCCGTGGCATGGGCGGGAAAAATGACGGCGGCAGGTGCAATTTTCGCGGCACCAAGGATTCCGATTCGAAGTGGCTTTCGTGTAGTGTCCATTCCTGTAATTTATCCTCAAATGACTTTCGGAAGCAACAGATGCGAGAACTCATGCCATCGTCATAAATAAAAGTGGTAGACAGATTGCCGAAATCGAGTTAAACTCATCAAAAAATTTTTTGCCACTCTGGAGTTCCCCTATGCTTGCTGCCCGAACACTGCTCTTTTTGGTAGCCTCGTTCACCGCGATTTTCCTAAGCTCCTGCGCGACGACCTCTCACAACGCGTCATCGCCGACCTTTGAGGCTGGTTATTACCGATTGACCACTGAATGGCAGGGGGAGGGTAAATCTGTGGATGTCGTGGAGTACGAAGACTACGACGACGGTACCTTGGCACTTGCCGACACGGGTTTAGTTTCAGGACAGGCTTGGAAAATTGAGCCTATCGCAGACACCGGTTTCTTCCGCATAACCAACGGTTATCAGGGTCCGGCTAAATCTCTGGGGGTTGTGAAGGACGGCAAAAACAACACCGTCAAGCTTACCGACACAAATAATGTGTTGGAACAGTATTGGAAGTTCACTCCCCTAGGAAATGGGCATTACCGGCTCACTTCAAAATGGCTGGGTGACGCGCAGTGCTTGGATGTGTTGAATGATGGTCAAAATGACAAACTTTGGTTTACCGATTCGGCAAGTAAAACTACCGGCCAGTTTTGGGTCGTGACTCTCTTCAGTGAGACAAACACGGCCGTCGTGCTGGGCGCGCAGTCCGCTGTCGGGCTCATCGAAATGGTCGAAGTTGCAGGCGGCTCCTTCCAAATGGGTAGCGATGACGGTGAAGATACAGAAAAACCTGTTCACAAAGTCACCCTCACCGGGTTCTCGATGGGGGCCACCGAGGTGACGCAGGCCCAGTACCAAGCAGTGATGGGCACCAATCCGAGCAAAGCTAAAGGGAAAGAATTGCCTGTCGAATACGTCAGTTGGTACGATGCGGTTGCCTTTTGCAACAAGCTCAGCCTGGTCGAGGGATTAGTGCCGTTTTACACCATAAAAGATCTAATGGTGACCACCAATGTCTTTGCCACAGGCTACCGCCTGCCTACCGAAGCCCAGTGGGAATACGCCGCGCGTGGAGGGGCCAAGAGCAAAGGTTTCACCTTCGCGGGGAGCAACGACCAGGACGCTGTCTCGTGGTGCTATTCCAACTCTGGCGACAAGAGGCTTGACGACTCAGATGATAACTTTGACACATTCGTTTCAAACCACAATCAGTCCCACCCTGTGGCCACCAAGAAGCCAAACGAGCTTGGCCTCTACGATATGAGCGGCAATGTTGCGGAATGGTGTCAGGACGAGGATTGTGACTACCCTGCCGAGGCGGTTGTAGACCCAATCGGTACTTGCTCCGCTCCGTTCATGTCGAATCGGGGCGGCAGTTATGGCACTAGTGCAGTCGAGGCGCGCATTTCGTTCCGCTCCGGCAGCATCCCGGACGGAAGGTACCGCAACCTTGGCTTCCGTGTTGTTCGCTCCCAGGTTACCAAGTGAAAAGTCCTGGCGGACGTAAGCGTGTAACGGCCCAAGCTCTCGACTCTGATGCATCATGGTGCATTTGATGAGAGTTTTGCTGGTTCTCATGTTAACTTTGAGTCTACCTGCATTTGCTTTATCCGAGAACCTGCATATTGTCTTGGATTACCGATTTGACGGTGGCTATTTTTCCAAGCATCAGGAGAGACGGATACCGCTTGAATACGCTGCGAGGCAATGGGAGAAGGTTCTCAAAACTGTCCTGCAAGTCGATGCCGGTTCGGTACTGACGTTAAGGCCTGACTATACTAAAAAGGAACTCACCGAGATTGTTTTTAAAAAGAAGTCAGATGGTTTCGTAGTATTCATCTATGCCTATGATTTCGCGAAAGAAGTGGATGAAGAAGGAAAACTTTCACCATCCACGGCCAAAGCGTTTGGGGGAAACTTCGGGCAAGGAACAGCAGCGGGATTTTTGGCCATTAACACGAATACACAGAAACCTTGGTACTTTGACACGACTCCTCAGACTGCCGATGATGTGCCTGTGAATGGTGTTTACGATGTTATTACGACGGCTGTCCACGAGTTCGGTCATGTCTTGGGTTTTCTAAGGGACCGTCTGGAGCCATTTGTCAAAACTTTTGGCGACAATGATGAGCGATTCTGCGGTTCAGCGGCGATGAGGGTCAACGACGGAGAACCGGTCCCGCTGGAGTTTGATTCTTCTCATATTCGCGGCGATTGGTGGAATAGTAAATACCTGGGGTTACCGCCGATTGACAGGTTCGTGATGCACACGAGAGATCCAGTACAGGGTTACAGGCAGACGGTCACTGCCATCGATCTGGCAATTATGGAAGATATTGGGTGGGAAGTTGATTATCAGGAACTCCCTGCTGATCCCTATTTTATCGAACCGGATTACCGAGCGAAGAGCAAGGTGGATTCTTTTGGTATTTCCGAAGAAACTTTAAATCCTTCAGGATTATGGGTATTTGACAAAAAAGAAAGCGTGGGGGCCGCGGTTATCGGTAACCCCTTGAGGTATTCGCCCCCAGTTGGTACGGCAGGCGGTTTATCCAGCCTTTTCGTGGACACGAAAATACGGGTCCCGAAAGGTGGCTGGCTTTACTGTGTGCCCGGTCTTCCGCCGCGAAGTAATAAAGAAAACGAAATCAACAGATATACGTTGGTTCTTGATGTGAACCTACCGAAGCAAGGAGTTTGGTATTCCCTATACAATACCAGCCCGATGAATGCCAATAACGGTGATTTTTTCATCAGTCCCGACGGTAATTTTGGGGCAGGCACCGGTGGCTACAGCCGTGAGAGGGTGGTCTGGGGCCAATGGGTCCGTCTCGCCATTGTGGTAAACTCGGATAAAAAAAGTCGCCGGTACTACATCAATGGAAAGTTCAGCCATGAATTGAAAGATGTGGAGCCGGACGGGCAGTTTTCTCTAGGCGCCGCAGGATCAGACTATCCATTCTTCTGTCTCTTTGCCGACGATGACGGTGAGGACGGTGAAATCTTAGCACGAAGGATTATTCTCTATGGCGTGGCACTCAATGACCGCCAAATAGACCAACTCGGTGACGCTGACAAGACAGTTTTCGGCCTGCATTGAGTCCTAAGTACCGCGATTTTCCTTAGATTGACCCCGTTCCAAAACGAATGCATAACCCCAACGCATAACTCAGCGTTATTAGTTGTCAAGCAAACTTATCAGACTCATTGCTCATAGTGAACTTGAAGGACAGGCTCCGGTTTTCCGGTCGCTTGCTAAGAAGTCGCCCTGTAAGTTGTTACCCTTACAGGGTTTACGACAATTGCCACCGACCAGAATCGAACTGGTGACACGTGGATTTTCAGTCCACTGCTCTACCAACTGAGCTACAGCGGCTTGCACGGAAGTTTTTAGCATGGGTCTTAAATAAAGTCAACTCGAACCGCCTTGTGTTACCATGAGCGCATGCCTTCGCAAATCAGCCACATCCTGCACGGACTCGAGGCGTCACGGGCGCTCCCTCCGGGTTGGGAAGCACTCGCTCACACGTCGGCGTTCCGGTTGGGGTGCCAAGGGCCCGATATTTTCTACCATAATCGGCATTCCAAGCCGGGAGCCTTCCTCTACGGAACCCGTCTTCACCGGAGGGGCTGGGGCAGTTTCCTGTCGCGGTTTAGGCGCGAGGCCCTGTCTCGCGGTTGGGGCCCCGACCACCCTGGTATGGCTCTTCTGGCGGGAATGGCGACTCATGGTTTCCTCGACCGCGAGTGCCATCCTTTTATTGTCTATTTTTCGGGTTGGAAAGTGCCGGGAGTTCCGAGTACCGACCACCTGCGCCATGCCCACATGTTTCTCGAGAGGATTCTCGACGTGGGCTTGTGGGCGCAAAAACACGGTGGGCCGCTGGCGGCGTGCTGCTGGCAAAACGACCTTCCCTCGCCCCAAGACTTTCCTGCCGACCTGTGGACGGCTTGGGCCGAGGCTCTTCACGAGGTGTTCCCACAGCTTTCAGCGCGGGCTGAGGTGGAACTCAGGCTCCACAACGCGGTGAGCGACACCAAGGGGTTCTTGGCCTTTACGTCGCCTACGGCAGAAGAACAGGGCCTCAGGGCAGCTCGCCACGGAGCGCTGCATTACTTTCACCCCATCAACCTGCCCGACTGGGATTTCCTCAACCTTGGTCGTACCCTGTGGTTAAATCCAGTGACCGGAGCCCCGAGGCACGAGAGTTATTGCGAGTTGTTTGAGGCCGCGATTGCTCCTGCCCGTCAGGCGTTGGCAGGTCTCACCGACTCTTCGGCCGACTGGGAAACTCTTTTGGGAAACGGGAGTCTGAATCTGCCGGGTGTTGAAGGCGAGAATCAAGCGCCCACCCACCAAAAGCCGTGGGACTACTCACTGTTGTTCGACCGGGAGGCCCAAGCAAGGCTGGCTCAGGCGAGAAGCTGACGTAAACGCTCGGCCAAGGTCACGAAGGCGCTGTTTTCGCTTTCAAACATCAGCGCCCGAACTCCTTGATCACTACCCGGTGGTCTTCCTTGCGCTCGAGCCAACCCTGCTCCTCGAGTTTGTTCAGAATCCCCAGGATGGGCTTGCGTGTGACGCCCAAGAGTTCTTTCACGTCGGCGATTTTCCATTGCTTGCCCAAGGTTCCCGCACCGCAGAGGGCCCCGGCCAGCTGGGACCAGCCCTCGTGGCTGTACAGCCAAGGAGTCTCGGTTTGTACGGCTAGGCCCATGCGCGCAAGCTCCCCATAGGTGCGCCGAAACAGCGCATTGGGTTCGTTTTCAAAATCCAGACCGGCCGCACCTTGGGCGGCTAATTGTTCCAGGGCCTTTTTGGCGATGGGGCTGAGGTAGGTCATCGGATCGGCAGTGGGAAGGTAGAAGCCGTCCACCACCTTCAGTTCATCGCTGCTGGCCAAATGGACCATAAGAAACTCAAACACGGCTGGCGGGAGGGCCATTTTTTCCTGCAGGGCGGCTCGGGCGATACCACCGGGCTGGGCGGCGGCGTTGCGGGCTTTTTTGGAAAACTGGGCCAAAGCCTTGTTCATGATTCTGACTTGGCCAACTCCCACCGACTCTTCGAACTCCTCGTCCTTGAGCGCTGGCGGCAGTTCCACCCAGCCATGAACCCTCAACTGTATCGAATACAGCGCGTTTACGGTGGGAAGGCCCGGGTAGCGGAAGGTCTTCTTGACGAAGTCAGATAGGTCGCGAGGTTCCAAATCGCCGCTGGTCACCAGGGCAGCGTCAAACGGCGCTCCGGAGCTAGGTTCAATGGTGTAAACTTGGCCCGCCAAACAGGGAATCTGCTTGCGCGCGGTGAGGGCTAGCAGGAACTTCTCACCCCCGGCATCGAGCTTGTGCAGGTCCACTTCGACGGCAGCGTCGCCCAACAGACGCCCCTTGAGCACCCCCTTGGTGGCATTGAGGGTCTGGTTTTGGGCTCCCAGAGGCACCAGATAGGCCTTCCTTTCGTGGCGAACCGGCCAGGTGGCATCGTAGACATGGAGACCCGACGAAAGGGCTTTTTCAGGAATACCTTTGAACTGAAGCTTGTGTTTGTCCCCTGAGTGCTTTTGGTCGCGTACATGGAAGCCTCGGCCGGTCTCGAGAACTGCCAACTGGTCGAGCGGGAACTCTCCCCCTTCCCAGGTAAAACTCACCCAGTAATTCTTGTCGTCGGCGTTCTCCAGCCAAGGCTGACCGACCAGAGTGATCAGCGGGAGGTGAAAAAGGCGAACAGGAACTTTTGCCATGGGGGGTGGGAACTCCTCGAACCGGAAAAAATGCGCTACAGTCGAGCCATGCCCACCTTAAACGAAAACGCCGCGATTGCCAAGAAAGCCCTCTGGCCGTTCCTGGTGCTGGCTTTGGCGCTCTGCTCTCCGTTTGCCCTCACCGCGCAGTCGCCGGCCAAGAAGCCCCCGCTCCCGGTTTTGGCCGGCACCGACGCCCTAGGCCGTGTGTTTCTTTGGCAAGAGGGCGTCAAGCTGTTTGTCACCGACCCTTGGGAAACCAATGTGCTGGTTGGCGGCGAGCTCGTCAGCGCCGACAAGAGCCAGAGCTGGAACTTGCGGGGCTACACCGTCGAGGAGCCTCTGATCCGATTCTGGAACCTCACCCTCGAGCTGGGAAAGCCCGCCAAACCCGAGGAACTCGCCCCAGTGAAAAGGCGTACCTTTTTGCGCGACGATTTTGGGGTGGAGCGCCCAGACTTCGGGGCCAAACAGGGCGATACCCTGGCGCTCCTATATGGATCTGCTTCGCCACTTCCCCGTTGGGAACTCTGGAAAAATGGGCTCAAGGTGCAAGCAAAAACCTGGGACGACGGCCGGATTTACACCTCCGTGGCCGTAAACTCCGCCGGACAGGCGCTCTGGGCGGGCCGCAGCTCCGAGGGGGCCGCTTTCGTGGAAAGTCCCTCAGACACGTTTTTGAGCCCGGTTCCGGGCCGCGTCTCAGCTCTCAGCTGGAATCCGCTTTCTGATCCCCCCGGCTGGGTCGCGGTGGGCTGGGGTGCCTTGGTCGGTCAACCACCGGCCTTCTTGGTTTGGCAAGGCGAGCAATGGTTGGTGGCGGCCACGAAGGGGCCACCGCTTGCCAATTCCGCCGGAGTGCTTTCCCAGAAGCTGGCCTTCACAGCCAAGGGCGAACTTTTGGCCGCAGGAATTGTGGCCGACAAGGGTGGCTTGCACTATCCGTGGATTTGGGAACCCTCTGGCGGCCGCGTGTTGGAGCTACCTTTCAACCCGACTCTTCACGCTTTTTCTGCCTCGGGAGACGCCGGGTGGTTTCTGGTGGTTCAAGATGCCGACGGTGCGTGGTCGCTAGTCAGCGAAGCGGCGAGTTCAAGGCTGGAAGGACTAGGCGAAACCGACAAGGTAGTTTTTGCCGCTAGTGTCGATTCGGGCGCGCCTGCAACACAATAAACTTCGGCGAAAGGGCCGCGGTACGAACCTCCGTGAACCGCTGAGCCAGAGCTTTGTGATGGCCTAAATGCTTGTTTGCAACGACCCATAGTTCGCCGTTGGGCCTCAGCACCCGCTTGGCATCGTCGAACATACCATAAGCTACCTCGAGGGTCTGGGCGTTCTGGAAGTGAAACGGCGGGTTGCAAAGAATGAGGTCGACAGAGTTTTTGTCAAAGTCCTCGAGTCCGTCTCCGGTGAGAAACTTCGCCCGGTGGCCCAACCCATTGGCGCGAAAACTCTCCCGAGCGGACGCCGTGGCCATGAAACTTTCATCAACGCAGAAGATTTCGGCCTCAGAAGACCTTTGACTGGCCACCAATCCCAAAAGGCCGTTGCCGCACCCCAAATCCACGATAGTCCGGTGGTCTAGCGTCAACTTGGGAAAGTTCTGCAGCAGAAGTCGGGTGCCTTCGTCGAGGCCCTCCCGCGAAAACACCCCGGCATGGTTGACCAGTTTGAGCTTCAGCTCTGGAAGCTCGAAGGTTGTCGGATAGGGATTGGGTTGCAAGGGCCTGGACTCCACCGTAGCAAGAATAAGGCGCGCTTTCGATTCGGCCAGGCTGGAAGTCGTCGTGCCGAGCCAACGTTCGAACAGTTCCAGGGTGCTGGTATGGATATCTTTCGACATAGCCGCGGCCGCCACCACGGCGCCAACGGGAACAAACTGGCGAACTTGCCACAACTGGTGCTCCAGCAACGCGAGCGACCTAGGTAGGCGCAGCAACACGATCGGTGGCAGGGAGTTTTCCTGCAACACCGGAATCGTGAGGCTGTCGAGCAATTGCACAGGTTGATTGTCTAGCCGGTTGGCTTCAAGATTGATGAGCGTGCAGCGTTGGCTGAGGGAAGAATCAGAAATCTGGATAACCCCGCAGCCCTGACTGCGCAAAACCGCGGTGAGAGCCCCGAAGGCGTCGTTGAACACCACATGCGGTGCCCCCGCTGGCCCGGTTGCGACAGCGTGCGTGGCCAGCAGGGCATCGGCCGCGTTCCAAGCCTGCAAGGAAGCATCCTTGTCGTAGGGTTCACGCCCTAGCTCGAAGGCGCCCCAAGGGCTGTTCCACGTTTTCATGGCGCCATCCTAACTCCCATCGATACGAATTGCCAACAACCTTGCCTTAGGCGTACTTTACAAGCATGAGTCATACTCGAGTTCGACTAGAATCCATTGCCCCACGTGCGTGGGAGCACCCCGCCGACAAAGCCGCTTCTTCTGTTTTAAGGGGTATTCCCGGCCTGCCGGAGTTTCTGAGGCAGGTGGGCAGCCTCACCTCCGACCGCTCCCTGCGCCTGTTGTGGCTTGGGTCCTCCCTGCGGGCCACGCCCCTCCAATTCCCGCACCTCCATGCAGCACTTTTGGAAGCCTGCCGCGTGCTCGACGTCAACCCCGTTCCCGAGGTGTTTGTGGCACCGGGCTTGGGCCTGAACGCGATGGCTGTGGGTTTTGAAAAGCCGTTTTTGGTCGTCAGCGCCGGCCTGCTGAAAGAACTCAGCGAGGACGAACTGCTGGCGGTTCTTGGCCATGAACTGGCCCACATCAAGGCCGGCCACATGGTGTACCGCACCGTTCTTTGGTTGCTGACCAACCTTTCGCTCACCTTGGCTCAAGCAGCAGAATGGGTACAGTTGCCGTTGGTAGCTGCGCTGAAGGATTGGGAACGCAAAAGCGAACTTTCTTGCGACCGGGCGGGTGTTCTGGTGTGCCAGAATCCTGCAGCGGCCCGCCGGGCCCTCATCCGAATCTCTTACCCCGGGCACAGCGACCACATCGATGAGGCCGAGGTGCTCAAACAGGCTGCCGACTACGACACGTCCCCCGATGTTCTCGACAGCCTCTACAAGTTCATGAACGTGGCGCAACTAAGCCACCCTCTGCTGGTGCCCCGTGTGGCCGAGCTCGAGCGCTGGTGCCGCGAAAGCACCTACGCCACCATTCTGGCGGGAAACTACCCAAGGCTGGATGGCTCAGATGACCCTTCCGCTTCGGTTGCGCAGGACGCCCAAGAGGCCTACAACGACTGGAAGACCACCCTGAACTCTTCGGCCGACGCGGGTAGCCAGTTGCTTGGCAAGGCCGTCACCGAGGCAGAGAGACTGCTCGGCGGAATGCTAGGCAAGTAGGCCCCGTGTTTCCCCAGCACGCCGTTACCCGTACCGTGAGCCTGAAGTTTGCCGGGCAAGAGTTGCGTTTTCACCTGAGCCACGCCTTGTTTTCGTCCAACCGCATCGACGATGGCACCGTGCTCCTGCTCAAAACCCTCGCCCAGCAGAAGGCTGTCCCCGCCACGGGAGCCGCCCTCGACGCGGGCTGCGGAGCTGGTCCGCTCGCCGTAGCTCTCGCCCTTCACCAGAGCGGTCTCGCGGTCACTGCGACCGACCGGCTGGCCTTGGCGGTGGCCTTCACCAGCGAAAATGCCCGCCTCAACGGCGCCAAACTCACGGCGGTAACGGCTCTCCTGCTCGGTGGCGAGGTGCCCGCCGGGGGCTGGAACCTCATTGTCAGCAACCTTCCGGCCAAGGCAGGGGAACCAGTCCTGCACGATTTTTTTCCTAGGGCTCTTTCCCAGTTGGCGCCAGGTGGGCGGGTTGCGGTGGTCGTTGTCAGTTCGCTGGTTGCCGCGGCGAGGCTGGCCTTAGACGAGTGCGGCGCTGTCCTGCTCTACCACGAGGAAACAGCGGCCTACCAAGTGTTTCACTTTGGTGCCAGACACAAGGCTCCGGCGTCCCTGCCTGACCTGTTTCCTGCGGTTTACCTGCGTGGCTGGATGGAGTTCTCCGTAGGCAAACAAGATTTGCGTCAGAAGACCTTTTTTGGTCTGCCCAATTTTGATGCGCTGGACTATCGCTGGCAGGTCAGCGAAAAGTTCCTGGTGGCCATTCCAAGAAAGGTGGCAGCCCTCCTGGTTTGGGAGCCGGGGCAGGGCCAGATGGCGGCCTTTTTGGCCTCGGGCCTATCGTCCGGAGCCACTTTGCACCTGGCAGGCAATGATCTGTTGGCTCTTTTGGCTTCCCGGGCTGCTGCGGAGGCTTCGGGAACGCAGGTCACGGCGTTGCATTGTGTTGACGGTCTTCGAGAACTGCCGGCGCGAATTGGCGAAGTACAGGGAGCAGTTATTCAGGTCCATTCGCACCCGGAGGTGCCTTGGGTCGATGAAGTTTGTCACGCTCTTTTGGACCTTCTGCCTCCAGGAGCCCCTGTGCTGATCAATGGTACCTCAACCGACCTTTCTCGCTTCTTAGAAAAGCACAAAGGCCTGC
>Ga0209084_1002124_pt1 | contig 15754 bp, 15 predicted proteins | sample C_130820_MF_Meta_FD_187309 | JGI IMG/M metagenome (GOLD analysis project Ga0209084, IMG submission 187309) | Freshwater microbial communities from Lake Croche, Canada to study carbon cycling - C_130820_MF_MetaG (SPAdes) (version 2) | ecosystem: Environmental > Aquatic > Freshwater > Lake... | reverse complement strand
GGCTCCAACCCGATACATCAAAGCCACGCATCGCGTGGCTTTTTTGTTTATGCAGTCACGGTTTGATTAGTCGAGCTTTAATGGAGTTTTTGAAGGTTTTTTGCTTTGGCAAAGGCCTTCGCAAAGATTTCGAGCGTCAAACCCTCATCTTTCTTAGGCTTCGGGGAAGATGGCAATTTGCCCTGACTTTGTTCGCGGGCTGCCTTTAAGGCGCTTAAAAGGTCTGGCGGTGGTGGCTTTGCCATGGATGTGCCCTATTTGTCGTTAGACGGGGATTTTATCACATTTGCAGGAATAGACAAAAAATCTCAGCTAGGCTCATTGCGCGTCCGGACAACATCTTTCGAAAAAACGTAGATCGCTAAAGCCACGATAAGTGAAACGCCAAAATAAAAATGCAGTGTCGCGTATCCTTCGGCGACCGGCAGGCTCTTCATTTGGTTCATTACCGCACCGGAAATAGGCTGAACAATGCCGGCGCCGCCGATGAAAAGAATGTTCATGAGGGTCAGGCCACGACCCAGCAAATGGTCTGGCACAAAGGAACGGCCATGGGCCATTAAAACACCATAGGTTAGTCCGCTTGCACCCAGAATCGAAAGCGTAAGGATCGCTAGCGATGTGGATGGGTTGCCAAGACCGAGATAGAGGAAGCAAACGGCGGTAATCGCGGTACCCGTCGCTACAATCCATTTGTTGGTACCAAGCCAATGGTCAAGCGGACCATAGACCATCGCACCCAATGACATTGCCGCCGCCATTACCAATAGACCATTGCCGCGATCAACTGGACCAAGCGCATGCACATTGGAAAGATAAGGTCCTGCCCATAGTCCACGCTCGGCGATCAGCACGGCATAGCTGATGGCTGTTAGAGGGAGGATCGGCCAAAGGGCCCTTATCTTAAGTACTGTCCAAATGCCGCTCAAAAATCCGTCATGACGCGTGCTTTCGGATTTTTTCGGATCGCGAATGGTCAAAAAGAGCAGGGCTGTTGCGAGAAGTGTGATGAACGCCATTAAGGACATGGCGTTGCGCCACCCGATCGCTGTGGCGGCCCATGATAATGGTGATGCTGCCAATAAATTTCCGGCTGATCCAAGCCCGATAAGCCATGAGCAAAGGAGTGCAAATCGTTTGGCGCTATAGATGCGGCCCATCACAAAAATGGCGCCCATATAAATAGCGCTGCAGCCGATACCCACCAAAGCAAGAGCGATATCGAGTTCCAGTGCCGAATTAGCCCGTGCAAAGAGTGCCGCGCCAAGAATGGCGGCTAGCATCGTCGTTGTCACAGTCTTCTTCGGTCCAATGGTATCAAGGGCCCACCCAACCGGAAACTGCATGACAGTAAAGCCAAGAATCCAAGCCGTTTGCATGGTCGCGAGCGCTTGTGGATCAAGCGATAATTCTACCGCCAGCTCAGGCGCGATGACGGCAAGAAAAGATCTGAAAAATTGGCTTAAAATATAGCCAATAAGAAAGGAAGAAAATACCAGCACCGCAAACTCGTTTCTCTATCCCCGTTCCGCGATGCCTGAATTACTTATCGCTCAGGGTATGCTTCGATAGGCCCTATCTTGATAGGCAAGCGGTTTATGGTCACTCGCTGTAAGGCCAATTACTCTTCCTATTAATACCGAATGGGTCCCGGCTTCAACGGCGTTATACATTTCACATTCGAAGCTCGCTGTTGCATTCACGAGCCTGCGTGCGCCCGAAATGCCCAGCGTCCAGCTCGCTGCGTTAAAATCGTAGGGGGCAATGCTTGGCGATCGACCAGCAAATGCATCGGCTAAATCTGATTGACCGCTTGAAAGCACATTGACACAGAAAACACCATTCTGGCGGATAGCCGCCTCAATTTGATTGGTCCGCTTGATGCAAACAAGAACTAAGGGTGGATCGGCTGAGACGGAACTAAACGCACTTACGGTCAATCCAAATTCACCGGCCGCCCCCGCCGTCGTCACCAGTGTAACAGGCGTAATCGCGTAACGCATCGCGTCAACAAATGTTTCTAAGATAATATTTTTAGGGTTTTCCGAGAGTTCGGATGGTTCTCGTTTGTTAGGTTGATCGACCATAGAACACTATTACCCTCATAAGGCGCCATACGGTATAATAACTAAATGCGCCTTTATCATACTCCGTTTGGCGTAATTCAGATTTACTTTATTTCATAGATGCATCGCGCTAGTCTTTTGACGCAATTCCGTGGAAACAACATAATGACGCATTTAGATGCTGACACAGGCCGCCTTGAGGCGGTTGAAATTCGATTGGCGCACCAAGACAAAATGATCTCGGATTTGAACGATGTCATTACGGCGCAATGGCGAAAGATTGATTTACTTGAGCGTCAACTTGGTAGGCTTCGTGAAGAGCTGCAGACGCTTGAGCCGCAGCGGCAATCGCCCGAACCGCCGCCACCCCATTATTAAGTTCAAGACGAGCAGATGTTTTTAAACTACCTCGTTCGCAGGCGGGGCTATCTCGGTCTTTTTGCCCGTAAGCTTTTTCGAGCGCTTTTTCTTGATAACAATCTTGCGTGGACTTTTCGTTCTCAATTGAAGCAAATTTTCTTGCATCAATTCCATTTGCATTTGCTGCATCTCAGACAGACGCTGCCATTGCTTGGTTAAAAGATAATCTAGCTTTTCTTGAATATGCCTGATTTCAAGTTCGGCTTTAAGATTAACTTTATAATCGTTGAACGCGCGCAAGCGGTCTTTTGTTTCTTGGCGTTTCTGGCTCATCATAATAATTGGCGCCTGAATAGCGGCAATGCATGAGAGTACAAGGTTGAGGAGAATGAACGGATATGCATCAAAGGCTTGCTGCTCGCCAAGCCAAATATTGACAGACATCCAGATGACAAGAACGCCAAAGAAGCTGATAAGAAAAGCCCAAGAGCCACCGAAGGCTGCAAGCCCATCGGATACGCGTTCGCCAAAGGTCCGCGTTTCTTCAAATTCTTCTTCAATATTTTCGACGATCGTATCGTGATCGGCTAGACTTTCCGCAACTTGGCGATCAAGCTCTGTTAGTTCGCCATGCTCGAGTTTAAGCATCTCTTCGACATAGAGCGTGCGATATCTTTCAACCTCGTTGAGCGCGATATACGCGTCTTCCTGAAGGTCTGGGTAGTCTTCGCGAATACGATCGGCGAGCGAGGGGCGGAGCGAGCCAAGTTCAACCAATTTTTTGCGCGGCAATTCCTTATGTGTAATCGCGCAGAATAGCTTTTTGGGACGCGGCGTGATGCCTACCGAAACAGCACCTTCAGAGTTTTCTGTATCCGTCATGACTGCTCTTCCGTGCCTTACCGATCATTCGATCACATTTTTTAACTGGCCTTATTCGCAAATTACTATGGGTGACTGGAAAGAAACGTCCTGTCACCCCTAAAATTTATGACTGCTATGGCAGTCTGGTACTTATATGACATGATCATGACAGCTCAAGAAATAGCCAGCTAATCAATGTCATGCATTTGCTTGGTGGGTCGGTTAGTGGCCGCCCAACAAGGCTAATACGACGTGGAACATTCCCGGCGCAAAGGCAGCAATTGCGGTGAGAACAACACCCAATGCACCACCAATAGCGGCAAGAATAACAAACATCGACATTCCCGTCACAACCGATGTTGATGCTAACACCACTGAAATCTGTAACACAACGCCCGCAATTTCAAAGACGTGATAATGCTCCATGGCCGAGTCACGTTGATGTTCATAAGCAAGGGCTTTTTCGGTCAGCTCTTTTTTGCCCTCATTTTTAACGGGATCGCTTTCATACCGATCAGCGGTAGAACGCCAATCTGAAATCACTTTTTTCTGCTTCGCTGCTAACTCTGCCGATGCTGCCGGATCCATAGAGGCTTCTAAACTTTCGGCGGCCGTTCGCAGAGTTGTCTGCTTGATCGATTTGGCTTGATAGAAGGCCCACGTATCGGCGGCATTTACGTTGAAAGCGATGGCATCGGTCTGCGAGCTTTTTGCTCCAAGTTCCGCCAGCGCAAACAGCAAGGCCAAAGTAGTAATGAACAAAGCTACTTTGCGGTTCGACTTTTCTGGCATTTCTGGAACTTCATCATCAGACATGTATCAGGCTCCCTTACGCATTACACGGAAACATATTCGCCCATTCGTTACGCTGATTCGGACAGGCCGGACTATGATGGTCGCTTCATATGAAGCTATTTTGAACGCATTTGCCCCTGAATAGGCGGTAGTGATTTCAGGTAAATTGCCATGGCCATTCGATCGACATCGCTCAGTTCTGCCGTGTTACGAACAACCTCGGCCATGCTGCCGCCAACCGAGTCAAAATCGGGGGTAAACCCGTCTTTGAGCAGATTGGCTATGTCGGCTTCCGACCAAGCGGCAAGCCCGGTTTTATCCGGCGTGATATTGGGAACAATGCCTTTGCCTTCTAAATTAGGCCCACCCGATAATCGCTTCTCATCGATAATGGCACCCATAAAGTTTCGCGGCGAATGGCATTCTGCGCAGTGGCCCACGCCATCGACAAGATAGCGGCCACGATTCCAGCTTTCGCTGTGGTTACTTTCTGGTTCTATAACGCTGCCGTCGAGAAAGGCGAGTTTCCATAAGCCCACACCCCGGCGGATTGAGAATGGAAACGTCAGGTCATGGTTTGGCGGCTTTCCGCTGACCGGTGGCAGCGTGCGTATATAGGTAAAAATATCAATCGCATCATCGGGCGACAGATGACGGTAGGACGTATAGGGGAAGGACGGATAATATGGGCGACCATCGGGTGCAGTGCCGTCACGGATCGCCCGAATAAATTGTGTTTCGGTCCAGCGGCCTATGCCGTCTTTCGGATCAGGTGAAATATTGGGCGGATAAAACGTGCCGAAGGGTGTCTTTAGAGGTTTCCCTCCGCCTAAATGCAAACGATCATTGGCCCCCGAAGAAGCATGACAGGAAACGCAGCCGCCCGCTGCAAAGAGTACCTTGCCATTAGCTGGGTCTCCTGCGCGCGTCGGCTTCCAACGCCCATCGCCACGAAAAGCAAAATGGGCGTCGAAATCCGTAAGCCAATACCCAGCAGCAATTACGAAGACGCTAAAGACCAATAAGAGGCGCGTAGCCAAATTCATGGCAGAATCGATATCGGTCTTACTTACTGCGCATCCTTAATGCGCCAAGCTTCATGGCATGAGCCGCAATTATTCTTCACAACATTGGGCATTGTCGCTTTAAAGGAAGCCTCATCAACGATGGCGATAGAAGCCGCTTTAGCGTCGGCTTTAAATTTTTCGTTAGCAGCTAGGAAGCCTGCCATATCTTCCCAGATTTTCGGCGATGCCGATGTCTTCTCGCCCGTTTTAGAATCTTCAGGGAAGAGAGTCACGAATTTGGTCGTGTTCTCTTGATAGGTTGCGAGTGCCTTTTGCACGGTCGGAAGGTCAAAAGGAGCTTCCCCCTTCAGCATACCCATAATTGATTTCGTGGCAGCCCCATTTGATTTCATCACTTGCTGACGTTCACCAATGGCGGCGGTCGAAGCCACCGCAATTGTGGCCACTACGGATAAAGACAGTACGAGAACGACATGGTGAAGTTTCATAATAAGCCCCTGTTTAATATTGCTTTGACTCTCTTACGCCCGAGTTACATGGCAGGATCATGACCGAAACGGTGCCAATACGAAAGAGCCCCCGATTCGGTGAGAAACGGGGGCTCTAATCAGCATTAACTAGAAGATCCTGTTTGGATCAAGCGACCGTCTGCGGCCTAAAATCGGCAGGATTGATTCCCGCAACTTCAACGGGCTTTTTCATTGCATCGCGCCGGAAGGGCTCGCCCAGTTCTTGGTTGAGTACGATCTCGATAAAGGTCGTGACGCTCTTTTTCTGAGCCTCGCACGCTTCTTTAAGCGCCGCCGTTACTTCGGCCTGGGTTTTGACGGTCACACCTTTGAGTCCACAGCCTTCGGCCACACGGGCGTAGGATAGATGCGGGTCCAGCTCGGTTCCGACGAAGTTATCGTCGTACCAAAGGGTCGAATTGCGCTTCTCCGCACCCCATTGATAATTGCGGAAGATCACCATGGTAATCGCTGGCCATTCTTCACGTCCGATAGAGCTCATTTCAGACATTGAAATGCCGAAGGCGCCATCACCGGCAAAACCAACCACCGGCGTATCAGGATTGCCAATTTTTGCGCCAATAATCGATGGGAAGCCATAACCGCACGGTCCAAATAGGCCCGGGGCCAAATATTTCCGCCCCTGCTCGAAGGTCGGATAGGCATTACCGATCGCGCAATTATTACCGATATCTGACGAGATGATCGCATCGGCAGGCAATCCTGCTTGAATGGCACGCCAAGCTTGGCGTGGTGACATACGATCAGGATTGGCCTTACGGGCGCGATCATTCCACGTCGTGCCGGGATCATCATCTTCATGATCCATGGAGGAAAGCTGCTGCAACCATGCTGATTTGGTTTGGTGAACCAATGCCTTGCGGGCATCGCGTCCATCATTGCCTGCAGTCGGTGCAAGTTGCGCGAGAATTTGCTGCGCGACTTGCTTGGCATCCCCGCAAATACCGACGGTTACGGGCTTTGTTAGTCCGATACGATCAGGGTTGATATCGACTTGTATAACCTTCGCCGTTTTAGGCCAGTAATCAATGCCGTAGCCGGGCAGTGTCGAAAACGGATTAAGCCTTGTGCCAAGCGCTAGAACAACGTCAGCCTTGGCGATCAGCTCCATGGCTGCTTTCGAGCCATTATAGCCCAACGGGCCGGCTGCAAGACGATGGCTGCCGGGGAAGCTGTCATTGTGCTGATAATTGCTGCACACTGGCGCGTCGAGACGCTCGGCCAATGCAACACAATCTGGAATAGCACCACCGAGCACAACGCCCGCACCCGAAAGGATAACGGGGAATTTTGCCTCTGAAAGCAGCTTTGCTGCTTCCGCAATCGCATGCGCGCCGCCAGAAGGGCGTTCGAATTCGAGGATTGAAGGCATTGGAACATCGATGACTTGCGTCCAGAAATCGCGGGGAATATTGATCTGTGCAGGTGCCGAAAGCCGCTTAGCCTTCAAGATCACTCTGTTCAAAACTTCCGCTACGCGGCTCGGGTCGCGCACTTCTTCCTGGTAGCAAACCATGTCTCGGAACATGGCCATCTGTTCCACTTCTTGGAAACCGCCCATGCCAATAGTTTTATTGGCTGCTTGTGGGGTAACGAGCAGGAGTGGAGTATGATTCCAATACGCGGTCTTCATAGCCGTTACGAAGCCGGTAACACCGGGGCCATTTTGCGCGATTGCCATGGCAATCTTGCCCGTCGTGCGGGTATATCCATCGCAGATTAGGCCGCCATTGGTTTCGTGCGCGACATCCCAAAACTTAATGCCCGCCTTCGGAAAAAGGTCCGAAATTGGCATGAATGCCGAGCCGATAATGCCAAAAGCATGCTCGATGCCGTGCATCTGCAAAACTTTAACGAAAGCTTCTTCGGTGGTCATTTTCATGATCGGATCTCTCCCCAAGGAATTAAAAGCGGCAACCGCTGCTCAACAATGATTCAACCATAGCCATTAGGCCGAGTTTTTCTCTAGAGCCAGCGGATTTGTGCTCGGTATGCCAATCTATGAAATTAATCGATTTAGAAAAACATCAAAGCTTAATGTATAAATGTATATAAAATGCAATTTATTATATTTTATATTTTAAATTAAATATAATATTTAATATTTTTAATATTATTTATTAAAATATATATATTTAAAAAATTACATTAAAATTAAAATATATATTTTGAATATTATAATTATAATTTATTATTATATTTCATTGTTTTATAAAACTATCAAAATTAATATTTGAATTTAAATTCAGTTGCCATTATTTAGCAAAATGCCGTAACGTAATATCATTCAGTTGGGGTGAGTCGCATGGTTAAAGAAGGTTTGGGTGCTCCGATGCCGTCAGAAAATCGTCGCAGCCAGGATGTGAGTGATGTTTCGGCAAATTCGATCTTGACTGCCCCGGTTTCTCTATCCGGATCCATAAAGTGGTTTGACGTTGCTAAAGGGTTTGGGTTTGTCGTTCCAGACGGCGGTGGCCCAGATATATTATTACATGTCACATGTCTTCAACGCGACGGTTTTCGGGTTGCTTATGAAGGAACTCGGCTTGTTTTTGAGGCGATAGCGGGACGGCGCGGTTGGCAAGTCTTACGCATTGTTTCTATGGACTTATCGACGGCGGTGCATCCGTCTCAATTGCCGCCGCCGCGCACGCACGTTGCCGTTACGCCGACGAGCCCGTTGGTGAAAGTTAGGGTAAAATGGTTTAATCGGTTGCGTGGCTTTGGATTTGCCAATGAGGGCGAAGGATCGCCGGATATCTTCCTCCATATGGAGGTGCTCCGGCGTTATGGTTTGGCAGAAGTTAGACCAGATCAGGAGCTTCTCGTCCGTTATGGTCCCGGCGAGAAGGGTCTAATGGCTTCTGAAATTCGTTTGGTCGATGGCGAAGGCGTGCCGTTTTCACATTGACCATTCCGGCTTTAAACGCCAAAAATGGATTTATGAAACCGCCTATTCGCCCTTGGCTACCGTTTGCACTCTCTTTACTCATTGTCGCTGGGTGGATACTCGGTATTTTAAGCTCGTCAGCCCATGCGGAAGGGCGCATCGAAGCGGTGACCGTTGAGACGCCAACGAGTCCGATACGTTTTGATTGCGAAATCATGCGCACGGAAACCGAGCGGGAACAGGGCTTAATGTTTCGTTCCTATCTCCCTGAATTGCGTGGCATGCTTTTCGATTTTGGCGAGGAGCGTTCGGTTCAAATGTGGATGAAAGATACGCTCATTCCGCTTGATATGATTTTCATTCGGTCGGACGGAACGATTGCGCGCGTTATTCCCAATGCCGAGCCTTATTCAACCCGCGAGTTACCTTCGGGCGAACCTGTTCTGGCCGTCCTTGAGATTAATGCGGGCTTAGCAGCGAAATACAAAATCGAAGCGGGTGCCCATGTGACACACGCGCTTTTTTCTAAATAACCAATCAAGGCAAAATCAGGCTTTTGCCTTTGTGGTTTTCTTTGCCGCCGTCTTCTTGGTCGCTGTCTTCTTTGCCGCAGGCTTTTTCGGCGCCGCTGCCTTTGTTGTTGTTTCTGACTTCTTCGTAGCCGAAGCCTTCTTCGCGACTGGCTTTTTCGAAGCAGTGGGCTTTTTGGCTGTTTTCTTTGCCGGCGCCACTGCCGCTCTTGCCGTTATCAAGGCGATCGCTTCTTCAAGCGTTACAGCATCAGGTGTCGAGCCTTTGGGCAGCGTGGCGTTAACGCCGTTCCAGCTGACATAAGGGCCATAACGACCGTCTTTTGCCGTGATTTCTCCACCCTCGGGATGCGCCCCCACAACCCGACCAGGCGCAGCAGCTGCACGACCAAAGCGTGATCCGCCCGTGCCTGACTCTTTTGCTATGATTAAGTCGATGGCACGGTTGGCACCGATTTCCAGAACATCGTCGCCAGCGCCAAGATTGGCATAGGTTTTTCCATGCTGCACATAAGGGCCATAGCGACCAATATTCGCTAAGATAGGTTCGCCTGAGGTTGGATGTTTAGCAACTTCACGGGGCAGGGAGAGAAGCTTCAGCGCTAATTCCAAATCAACGGAACTTGGGCTGGTGCCTTTTGGTAATCCTTGGCGCTTGGTTTTTTCACCTTCGCCCAGTTGGACATAAGGGCCAAAGCGACCGTCACGAAGGGTGATATCATCGCCGGTTGCAGGATCTTTGCCTAATACGCGCGTGCCCGGTGTGCCGCCTTCGCCGCCTTCACCATTTTCTGCGCCATCGGCAGGCGCACCCAGTTGCCGTGTGAAACGGCAATCAGGATAATTTGAACATCCGATAAAGGCGCCGAATTTACCAAGCTTCAGCGAGATGCGACCTGTACCGCATGAAGGGCAGCCACGCGGATCGGATCCATCCGCTTTCGCAGGGAAGATGTGCGAGCCCATTGTTTCGTTGAGAGCGTCGATAACTTTCGTCCGCTCAAGCTCTGTCGTGCCTTCAATTGCAGCAGAGAATTCTTTCCAGAAGGCACGCAGCACTTCTTTCCAGCCAATCTCGGAGTTTGAAATCTTATCGAGATCTTCTTCAAGCGCCGCAGTGAAATCATATTCAACATATTTGGAAAAGAAGCTTTCAAGAAAGCCCGTTACCAACATGCCTTTATCTTCGGCATGAAGGCGCTTTTTTTCGATGCGAATATATTCACGCTCTTTCAGAACGGCCAAAGTCGAAGCATACGTCGAAGGCCGTCCAATGCCTAATTCTTCCATACGCTTTACAAGCGAAGCTTCAGAGAAACGTGGCGGTGGTTCCGTGAAATGTTGGTCGGCTTTGATCTCGCGCTTTGCAAGTTTTTCGCCCTGTTTCATCGGTGGCAAACGGCGCGCATCTTCATCTTCCGAGTCATCGTCGCGTGATTCTTGGTAAAGTTTCAAAAAGCCGTCAAAGGTTACAACCTGTCCGGTGGCTTTGAGATCAAGCTTACGAGAGCCCGCTTCAGCCATTATATCAACGCTCGTGCGTTCAAATTCAGCCGACTCCATTTGGCAGGCAAGCGTGCGCGTCCAAATCAATTCATACAATTTGGCCTGCTCAGCATCGATAAGCTTAGCGACTTGTTTTGGATGACGTGAAATATCCGTTGGACGGATCGCTTCATGCGCTTCTTGCGCGTTCTTTTGCTTGGAAGAATATTTCCGAGGCACACCCGGAAGATAAACACTGCCGAATTCTTTTTCGATCATACGACGAACGGCACCAACGGCTTCAGGTGCCATATCGATGCCGTCGGTACGCATATAGGTGATAAGACCGACGGTTTCGCCACCGATATCGACGCCTTCGTAGAGACGTTGCGCGAGTTGCATCGTACGCGCAGGGGCGAGCCCCAATTTGCGGCTGGCTTCTTGTTGTAAGGTCGACGTGGTGAAAGGCGGGTAGGGATGGCGCTTGGCAGGTTTTGATTCCACGGAACTTACGGTGAAAGAGGCGGACTCAAGATCTTTCTTGAACGCCTCGGCTTCTTTGCCCGAACCAATATCAAGACGTGCAATCTTTTTACCATTTGCACCGACAAGGCGCGCTTCAAACTCTTGGCCAGCAGCGGTCGTAAGTTTGGCCAGCAGCGACCAATATTCCCGTGTGATAAAGGTATCGATTTCACGCTCGCGCTCACAAACCAGTCGTAATGCGACCGATTGAACGCGACCAGCGGAACGGGCGCCGGGCAGTTTGCGCCACAAAACGGGCGAAAGACGGAAACCAACGAGGTAATCAAGCGCGCGACGCGCTAAATAGGCGTCGACCAAGGCTTGATCTACTTCGCGAGGATGCGCCATCGCGTCGAGGACAGCGTCTTTGGTAATCGCATTAAAGGTGACGCGTTCGACTGGAACGCCCTTTAAAGCGCGGCGATTATTGAGCGCTTCAACAATATGCCATGAAATGGCTTCGCCTTCGCGATCCGGATCGGTTGCGAGAATGAGGCCGTCGGAGCCTTTGACAAGGTTTACAATGTCGGAAACGCGCTTGGAGGCCTTGCTATCGACCTCCCAGGTCATGTCAAAATCCTTCTCAGGATCAACAGAGCCGTCTTTTGGAGGCAAATCACGGATATGGCCAAACGAGGCGATAACCTCGTAGCCTTTTCCAAGATATTTGTTGATCGTCTTGGCCTTAGCTGGCGATTCGACGACGACAACCTTCATGCGTAAATTCCCTAGCGCTTTGAAAAATCTAGCAGGACTGCTCTATTGGAGGCCTCATGTCGCAAGCGAAAGGCGGCGCGTCAAGGGCAAGGTTTGCTTAAATTAATCCACACAGGCCTTTCGGGCACAGCATCGAAGCGCTTGATTGCTGCCTCACTCCCCTCTATAGCCGACTTTTAATGAGCAATCTGACCGCCCCGGGCCGGCTTTTTCCGCACCGCCATCTCCTCGGCATCGAGGGATTGGCGCCTGATGACATTATTCAACTTCTCGATTTAGCCGATGAAGCCGTTGAGGTTTCCCGTCAGATTGAGAAGAAAAAGGCCACTTTAAGAGGTCGAACACAGATTAATCTGTTTTTTGAAGCCTCAACACGCACCCAAGCCTCGTTCGAGCTGGCCGGAAAACGGCTCGGTGCTGACGTCATGAACATGTCGGTTGGCTCTTCCTCCATCAAAAAGGGTGAGACGCTGATTGATACGGCGATGACGCTCAATGCGATGCGACCAGATTTAATTGTTGTCCGGCATCATTCGGCGGGTGCCGTCCAGCTTTTGGCCCGAAAAGTGGATTGCTCGGTGATCAACGCCGGGGACGGTCAACATGAACATCCGACACAAGCGCTGCTCGATGCATTGACCATCAGGCGGAATAAGGGCCGGATTCGCGGTCTCGTTGTCGCCATTTGTGGTGACATTCTGCATTCGCGTGTCGCGCGCTCCAATCTTATTTTGCTGAATGCCCTTGGCGCCGATGTCCGCGTCGTCGGCCCATCGACGCTTCTTCCGACCGGCATCGAAAATATGGGTGCCAAGGTTTTTAATAATATGCGTGAGGGCCTGAAAGACGCCGACATTGTCATGATGTTGCGCCTGCAGAGGGAGCGGATGAACGGATCATTCGTCCCATCGGTCAAAGAATATTTCCGCTATTTTGGGTTAGACTCAGAAAAGCTCGCGCTTGCTAAACCGGACGCACTCGTTATGCACCCTGGTCCAATGAACAGGGGCGTGGAGATAGCGTCGGATATTGCGGATGGCGCGCAATCGCTCATTCGCGAGCAAGTCGAGATGGGGGTTGCCGTTCGGATGGCGGTCCTTGAAGCGCTATCCCGGCATCTTCCGAACAGTGAGTTGCGCGCATGATGACGTTGCGTCCCGTACTCATTATTAATGCCCATCTTGTTGACCCTCTAACGGCGACAGAGACCAATGGATCTCTGGCGATCGAGAATGGTGTTATTCACGCATGGGGGCGTGCGATCGACGCCTCTGCTCCGCCCGAAGGTGCCTTGGTCATTGATGGGCGTGGCCGCACTCTAGCGCCTGGCCTGGTTGATTTACGTGCCTTTGTTGGGGAGCCCGGTGCAGAGCATCGTGAAACCTTATCATCCGCAAGCCGTGCGGCAGCTGCGGGCGGTGTTACAACAGTAGTTTCCATGCCGGAAACAAATCCTCCGGTCGATGATCCGGCTGTCGTTGATTATCTCGTTCGCCGTGCGCGCGAAAAAGCAGGCATTCGATTGCTTCCGGCCGCGGCCTTAACCAAAGGTCTCAACGGTAAAGAAATGACCGAAATCGGTCTTTTGAAAGAGGCTGGCGCTGTTTTCTTTACCGATGGGGCTCGTTCGATTGCTAACGCACAAGTCATGCGCCGCGCGCTCACTTATGCGCGTGATTTTGGTGCACTTATTGTTCACCATCTTGAAGACGCAGCCCTTGCTGATGGTGGGGTAATGAATGAGAGCGAGCTTTCGAGCCGCTTGGGTCTTCCCGGTATCCCACGCGAGGCAGAAACCATTATGCTGGAGCGAGACATCAGCCTCGTTCGATTAACGGGAGGCCGTTATCATGCAGCTATGATTTCATGTGCCTCATCGCTCGAGATCATTGCTAGAGCAAAGGCTGAAGGTCTGCCGGTTACTTGTGGCGTATCGATTAATAATCTTACCTTGAACGAAAATGATATCAGCACCTATCGAACATTCTTGAAACTATCGCCGCCCTTACGCGACGAGGATGATCGTCGTGCAATGGTTGAGGGTGTTGCATCGGGTCTGATTGATGTCATCGTATCCGATCATAATCCGCAAGATGTTGAAACCAAACGGCAGCCGTTTGCGGAATGTGCCGATGGTGCCATTGGCTTAGAAACCTTGTTATCCGCTGCGTTACGCGTTGTGCATAGCGATGACGTTGCGCTGACGCGTCTCTTGCAAGCCCTTTCAACGCGACCTGCCGATTTGATCGGTTTACCGCAAGGACGTCTCCTAAAAGGCGCGCCAGCTGATCTTATTCTCTTCGATCCTGACGAACCTTTCGTCCTTGATCCCGATACGCTTCATTCACGCTGTAAGAATACCCCGTTTGACGGTGCGCGGCTTCAAGGGCGCGTGCATATGACGATGGTCGGCGGCCAAATTGTTCATGAAGCCTGATCGTTCGAAAAGGAATGGCTGATGCTAGGTAACGAAGCGATAATTGCTGCAGCCTTAATCGGTTATCTGTTCGGCTCAATCCCTTTTGGCGTCCTGCTCACCCGGCTTTTTGGTGCAGGTGACCTTCGGCAAATCGGCTCAGGTAATATTGGGGCAACCAACGTGCTTCGTACAGGCCGAAAAGGCCTCGCTGCTGCGACACTCCTTGGAGACATGCTTAAAGGCACAGCCGCGGTGTTGGTCGTTGCAACATTCGTCGGATATGATTTTGCAATTCTTGCTGGTCTTGCTGCTTTTTTCGGACACCTTTTTCCAGTTTGGCTTCGGTTTAAAGGTGGAAAGGGTGTTGCTACCTATTTAGGGGTCACGCTTGCACTTGTTTGGCCCGCGGCCTTCGGCTTCGCGGTCATATGGCTGCTTACGGCCTTTGTGACCCGCTATTCATCCCTGTCCGCTCTCGTTGCCAGTCTTTTGTCGCCATTGATCGCTTATTTTCTAGATGGCCAGCCCATCGCTGTGACCCTGTATTTTATGACAGTTGTGCTTTGGTGGATGCATCGCGCCAATATTGCTCGTTTACTCAATGGAACCGAAGGCCGTATCGGATCAAAAAATGAGCGACCAAGCGGTGGGGCACAAACTAACGGATCGTCAAAGACTTGATTGGCTTCGCCTATCACGCACCGAGGGCGTTGGTCCTCGAACCTTTCGAACCTTAATTAATCGATATGGCGGCGCAGGCGAGGCACTTGCGGCTCTGCCATCGCTCCTTGCCCATCAAGGTCGAATAGGCCGTGTAACGACGGTCACGGAGGCTGAAGATGAATTGGCGCTTGCCTCCCGTTATGGCGTACGGTTTGTTGCGATGGGTGAGCCCGATTATCCACGCTTGTTACGAATGATAGATTCCGCGCCGCCGATGATCGGTCTACGCGGAAACGCTGCATTATTCGAGCGTCCAACGGTCGCCATTGTGGGTTCACGAAACGCATCAGGCGGCGGATTAAAAATGGCTGAAATACTGGCCGAGGGTCTTGGCCGCGCCCATTGCGTTGTCATTTCGGGGCTCGCACGTGGCATCGATACGCATGCTCATCGTGCATCTTTAGCAACGGGGACTGTTGCGGTGCTCGCCGGGGGGCACGATAAAGTTTATCCGAGCGAAAATATGGAGCTATTAGACCTCATTTTGGAAACGGGCGCGGCTATTTCTGAAATGCCCATGGGGTGGGAGCCGCGTGGGCGGGACTTTCCGCGAAGAAACCGCGTTATTTCCGGCCTTTCTTTGGGGGTCATTGTTGTGGAAGCCGCTTTGCGATCTGGCTCATTGATCACCGCCCGCTTTGCAACAGAGCAGGGCAGGGATGTCTTCGCCGTCCCTGGTTCGCCGCTTGATCCTCGTGCCGAGGGTACCAATGATTTAATAAGGGAAGGTGCCACGCTTATCGGTACGGTTGAGCATGTAATCGCTGCCTTAGCTCCGATGTTGGGACGGGAAGACTGGCCACCGCAGGCCTACGAGTCGGG
>Ga0209084_1002122_pt1 | contig 15767 bp, 20 predicted proteins | sample C_130820_MF_Meta_FD_187309 | JGI IMG/M metagenome (GOLD analysis project Ga0209084, IMG submission 187309) | Freshwater microbial communities from Lake Croche, Canada to study carbon cycling - C_130820_MF_MetaG (SPAdes) (version 2) | ecosystem: Environmental > Aquatic > Freshwater > Lake... | reverse complement strand
TTGCTGACGGATAATACCACGTAATTTCATTAAATTGGCTATTAACACCACAAGCCACTTTATAAAAGTAAGACGTATTAATGTTTTGGAATATCACGTCAAAAATTGGGCATGGTATTGGTTGGGGGCCATTTCCCGTCATCATAAAAAATTGTTTTTGGGACATCCAAAATACGGCGCCGTTAAGTTGACCCGTGCAATGCCGTGACACCGCACCACAATTAGACCCAATTTTGTTAAAACTGTAGACGAATGGCGTACCAACATACTGCATAGCCCAAAGGTCTAAGTCAGTCCAAATCAATCCCTGCTGTGGCCCCTGTATACCAGCCACAATCTTTGACCCAGTTGGTATACGGTATGACCCAGCCTGATTGGTTGACGAAGCAATCCAGTTAGTAAAATCGCCAACGTCACACCACCGTATAAGCATTGGGTCTGCTTGTAAGTTAAAAGACGATCCATACGCAATAATTTGCCTTTGCGGCATTGCAACAAATATGCCCGAATTAACAAGTGGACCACTGCCGCCCACAATTTGAGCATTTTGTAGTTGCCCATTAGGATCATAATAATAAATTGCGCCGCCAGCCGGACACGCCATTAAATATGAACCAAAATTATCTAGTGTCCAATCCGTTGCAGTAATTGGTGTTCCGGGCACTGATGGCTGAGTTGTTCCAAGACCGAAGCCACCCACGCCATAACCACCAACGCCAAATCCAGAACCTTGCGGCTGTGGGCCAATTGCAATGTAAAAAGTTGATTGCACGTTTCCGCTATTTATCGCAGTTGGGCCAGCGGATGAAGTTGCCGTATTTGCCGCCGCAAATGTAAATGAATTTGCACTTGGAACGGTGAGTACAGTGTAAAGGCCAGAAAGAGTTATGCCGCCAACAGTCGTGGCAACGCCAACATAAAATGTTGAGCCAACAGAATACCCATGATTGTCAAAATAACATGTAATCGTAGATAATCCACTTGTAGTTTGAAAGGCATAAACGCCAACTAACTTGGCCGTGCCTGTAATACCAGCACCTGTTCCCGTGGCATTAAATATAACGCCAACGGTATTTGCGGATGCCCCGATAGTTGTAAAGCTTGTTCCACCAGTTGTAACAATTTGGTATGTCTTTCCAACTACAAATGATCCACCAGTTGTATTAGTTGAAGTATTGGCAGTGGATGTTGCCGCACTTGCAGCCGTAATAGAGTATGTAGTTCCCGCAGCGGTTGCTAATAAATATGGGCCAGTTAACACTAAACCACCAACGGCCACTGGCGTAACAAATTCCACGTAATCCAAAACCGACGCAGTAATATTTGAGTCAGTTATGGTAACTGTAGTAGACCCAGAAGTTGTTGCAAAAACAGGGGCAGTATTAGTCACGCTTATTTGAGGAGTAATGTTAACTAAATTACTCCCAGTCAAAACGGTAAGGGATGATTCAGCCCCAATACCAAGATGGTTCACAGCATTTAAATCTGCCCAACCTTTAAGGGATCGGACAATTGACCCAATAGCTGAATTGAAATATGCCACCCAACCGCCAAGTTTTTGAGCCAAGCCAAGCCCATCGCGTTGAGGTATAAACCGTATCAATTGCGATAACTGATACGATGCCTCACTCAGTACCGCGGTACTATTAATATCAACGCCGGGTTTAAGTTTAATGGTTCCAAAGGGCATTCTTAACCCCTAGTCGGTGTGGCCGCAGGGGCGGGTGAATAAGATGACCAAGCAGAACCCTCAAACTTTTTCCGGTTTTCTTCCACCAAAGCACTGTTTTTCAGGGCTTGGTACTGACTTTCATAAGTTTGGGCCATTTGAGGGTCATCATTCAAGCGGCCAAAGTTCCGTTGGAAGGCGGAAATGTAAATCATTGACGCCATAATAAACATATCGGGCAAATATGTTGAAATGAATGTGGTAGTATTTGACGCAGATAATGGCGCCGAACGAACCGTTCCAGTAAGAATCGTGCCATAACTTTGATTCGGAATTGGCCCCACAATCATGTATTGGCTAGTATTACCTGTAGTAGCAGTGTCACCACCATAGACAGCAAAATACTGAGGTAAACCTGTAGTAGAACCCGATCCGTAAACATTTTGTATAAATTCTTTTGTTACAGGCAATAATGGTGTTGAAACACCAGATGAAACAACTTCAACCGTTTGCGGAACAATAAATTGAGACGTTGGCAAAGTCAAAGTATTGCTATTTGCCGTAAAATTATAAGCAGTTGTGCTGATCTGGGTTGAAAGAAAATCTAAGTCACGCTGCATACGCAATTCTGCGTAGCTAATCATTTGGGGAATTATGATCGTAAAATTGGTATCGTTGGACGGAATGACGGCCATCGTCGCAATTTGCTGCACGTAACTTGAGTATGTTAAGGCCATAACTTAATCCTACGATGCCATGTCAAAAGCTGCCTTTTCCACTGCGGCAACTCTATTTGACCAACCTTTCCCAAACGTACCATACGTGGGCAAACTTTGCAAAAAAGCTAATCTTTTTTCGCAGACTCCCGTAGCAATTTCACGAGCGTTAGCCGCTTCACAAGCACTAATTGTGGCTTTGCCGACTTGTCCGTCCGCACCCACACCAAGTACCTGCTGAAGGGTTTTCGCCGCACGGCTTACCCCACTATTAACAGCCATATCAAAAGTGGCATAGTCAACGCCAAAAGGAAGTGAGTCACCGCTAATCCTATCCCAATACTGTTTTTTGTATAGTGGAGCCACGTCTTGCGGCCCCAACGCCCTCATAGCCGACTCATCCACTGGATGGCCAACATATTCCTCCCAAACCTTTTTGGTAACTCCCAAATTAGTCATGCCGCCGGGATCAGACTTTAAATTTACAAACCCGCCCTCATGCTTAAGAACCAAGGCAAGACACTGCTCAAAATTGTCCTTCACCACTCACTCCAAAGGCTTTGAGTTATAAATCATGGCGTCTTTCTTTTGGGAACCGGAGGAAGATCCAAAGTAAAACGCTATAATTCCGCCCCACGCCGTCTGTAAAGCACCCAATAAAAGTAGGATTGCCTCATTCCCAGATGTGGGTAAACCATAAATTAGCATGTAAATCATAATAGAAAAAAAGCCGACCGTAACTCCAATAGCCAAGGCGCGGGGTATCCAGTCTTTGGTTTCCTTTTGCATGTCACGGGCAGACGCACGATCACCCGCCGCAATCCGCTCTAAATCAATGTCCAAACTTTTCATCTGAACTTTAAAATCTGCATCAATCTTTTTTAACGCGGCCAACTGATCACCCGTTGGATTAGCAAGGGCGGTCATAATGTCATCCTGAGTGCCATCCTCGTGGCCAAATAAAGCGCCGGACAATGCCTTTACGGCCATGCCAGCCACTGGCCCGCCAAGGGCAGTCGCGATGGTTGGGGCAACTGAACCAATTAATGGTCCAAAATCTTTAAGAATGTCCATTTTACTTCACCGTTACCATGAGAATTACGCCGATTACACCTATACCTATTACCAGAAAACCAACAATTCCGCCAACCATAAGAAGATCTTTACGGTTTTCTTCCTGCTCTTTTAAAGCAGCGGCAGCTTGACGGGCAGCTTCCTTGCGCATCTCTATAATTTCCCGCTGAATAGCATCCCACGCTGGCCGTCCATATTGTCCTATGAACAGGTTCTTTACTTGAAATTGCATGTCTTGCGCCTTAGCCTTAATGGCGTAGCGTTTTACCGCATCAGCCTCGTATTCAGCTTGGCTTTGAAATAGTTTTTTGCGTTGTGGTGTAGATGTAACAGTAACAATTTGGGCAACCTTACTAAAAAGATTGCCCACTTTTTCTGCTGTTTCCATTACGTCTTGGCCAGCCTCAACGGCTGACTTAATAGACGAGTATAGACCTGTTGCGGCAGCTATAAGCGTAAACGGGTCCATATTTAATCCATATTATTCAGCGTCAATGGTTTCTGAAGCAGCTTCCGTTTTGACCATACCAGCAATAGCAGCGTCTTCAATTTGTGGCTTTGCTTGACCATGTAAAAGAGTAATAAGATCAGCAACTTCAGAATAGACGCCAGCACCAAGATGCTTAAGCACAGTGTTAACGTGAGCAACGGTAAGTTTGAAGTCCAATTCAAGATTTTCCATTTAATCCTCTTAGAATGGCGGATTTTGAGTCTGCGCCGTTGTTTGGTTTAATAAGTTAATTTGTGAGGCAATTTGCGCCTCAACGCCGGGCATATTAATACAACCCGACACCCATGAATAGGCCATTTCTTGTGTAATATTGGCATATGGAACAAATTCTGCGGGATTTGGTGAACCTAAATAAGCCGTTCCAGATGTTGAAACCGTATAAGTTCCATTTGTACCCGTGCAAACCCAATTAATAGCCGTAACCACATTGGTCAGGCCATCTAATGACGGATTTACAACAAATTGCGGAAAAGACCACGCAAATTTCATGTTCCGCCTTATGTAAATTGGGTAAGAGTGGCTAAAACCGTATAAGCAGCGGAGCCTGTTTTTACAATTGTGTACGTGTAAACATCAAGGGAACTGGCATTTCCAGAAGTTGGCGCGACACCGCCCTGCCATCTAGGGGTTACGCTAGTTCCGTCAACAGTAAACGCAGATTCATAATATGGCGTAGAACCATTAGTATTAATGAATGCTATTGTAACGGCTTGACCAGTAGTCGTAATAGAATTGAATGTATTTGAACCATTACCACGAACATTAATGGTAAAATTGGCTGACGCATTAGTCGTGTAGTACAACACGGATTGAGTTAGAACATCAAAATTAATGGTTCCAGTGGCCGCAGTAGCCGTAATTGTAACTGGTTCAGCCGCATTTTGAAGAATGGCCGCCAATGTGGATGATGACCCACTAAGGGTGGCAGTAGCGTTAAATGCCGATGTGCCGTTAAATGTAGAAGTGCCACCGACAGTAAGATTGCCAGTTAAACTTAGGGTTGTAATTGAAGTTAAAAGGCCATCGTCAGCCTTTTTTATGTTCGTACCATCAGAATAAACAAGGATACTATAACCTTGAGGGAGTGCCACGGTTGTACCAGCAGCCACATTGCTTCCGTTATTGGAGCCAAATGTAACCGTGTATGCGCCGGATGTGCTATTGGTAACAACCCACATACCAGCAACACTTTGCGGCAACAAAACCGTTTGATTGGCTGCCAAAGCACCCGTAAGGTTAAAGCGCATGGCTTGGGATGTAGACCCCGCCGCCGTAGCACTAGGTGCTGTAATGTTGGTGTAAGTTGGTGTTCCGCCCGTGTTAACAGAAACACTGGTCGTATTGCCAAACATTTGATCAAGAATGGTGGCGTTATAATTAAGCGGCTGATCCCAAGTAGGGGATGTGCTGTTATACGCTGGTTCGTTAAGGGCTAAATTAGTCGTTGTTGACATTTGAATTGCCCTTCTTGCCTAACAATTTTTGGACGGTATCAGTCTCGTAAATCTTAATTCCATACCAAACTATAGGGAAAAAAGCGCCAATTTCCGGTATCCATCCCATAAGTGTACCCAATGCTGCGGACAACGACAGCCAATCCATAAAGTGTTTAACGCTTGTATCAATATGGTCTGTCAGGGTCATCACTAATGATCCTTGTTAGTGAACACGTATAAATCTGTATCTACTTTTACCTTAATTCTATTCATTTTAATAGGGCAATTATTTGGCAGTTCTGGCTGCAAGGAGCCAATAATAACCTTTTTGCTCAAAACGATGTTTTCTATCATTTCCAAGTTTGATTTGTCGTAAAACAAGGATGAAAACATCACATACTCTGTTTTTATGTCCTTAAATGACCCCCAAACCAAGTCAGTTTGAACATTGTTTAACTTACAGTTTTGTTCTGTAAAATATAAGGATGCTATGTCGCGGTCTATAGATGTAACATTTGCCCCAACCTTGGCGGCGGCAATGGATGCAACACCCGACCCGCAGCCAATGTCTGTAATATCTAAACCCTTAAATTGGTCAGGGTTATCCAAAATATAACGCGCCAAAGCAACACCAGACCGCGTTGCGAACCCGTACATACAATTAAATTCATCCGGCACAAATGGGTATTCGCCAAACCTGTTTGACACCCGATAAATGGGAATTTCAGGCAAAAATTCTGGCGGCTCAATCCGCGTTAACTTTTTTACCGAATCAAACATTTTGGGCTTCTTCGGAACGAATTATGGCCGTTGAAGTCTCTTTATCTATGGTCATTACACCGTAGCACACAATATTCCAGTCTACGCCGTCGTTTTCATCCGTAATCGGGGTTTTTATATCAAGATGCTTAAACAGGTACTCTTGGCCGTTCTCAAAAACCCGCCAAGCATGATCTAAGGTTCCGCGACCTTTTTGCCCTCTGGTTTTATTGAACCTAATTAAGTACTTGTTCATACAATGATTGCCTCCGATGCGGGGGCGTATATTGGATACAAATCAAAATGGACCAAAACAAATGGATCATCTGATTCGTTCCGTTCAAAAGAATGCTGCAACCAAGAATTTGAAAAAAGGAACAAGCCTTCTTCCGGCATATGGTGAATAGCCATTGTAGCGGGTGTTAACAAATTCCCGTCTTTCTCAGGGAAAAATGATGAAAATTCTTTAACAGGGCGTGGGTCATAAAACTTAACCCGTGGCGCATTTTTAGGCACTTTTAAAAAGTAAAACCCAGAAATTACCGAATTACCATGTGAGTGCCGATCATGGCTTGATCCTGTCCTATGCTCTTGGACAAACATATCATTAAAGCCAAATTGAAAGTTTGTCGTGTCAAATCCTTGGTTATCAAGAATTGCAGGGGCAGATGCTAAAATAAAATTACAAAAACTTACCGCCTCTTCATCGTCAAAAATGTTCGCAGTTTGACAAATTGGGTAAATTTTATTGTCGCATCCTTCTTCTTTTTTGGCTGCAATGTATTTATCAGCAACCTTTTGTATTGCTGGTAAAAATTCTAATTGCTTGGTCACGAAGATGCGGGTTGGAAATATGTCTACAGGGTCCAACGTGATCATTTTTTTCCTTAGATAAGATTTGTTGATGTGTTTATTTGATTAATTTGCCTCAATATTTCATCTTTTTGTGCGCGTTCTTCGTCAGTCATGGGCCTTGCAACCCAAACATCAGAAACAACATTACCTACCCACTGATAAGTAACTTCTGGAACTTCATATGTCCCCACTTCAATGTTGGGTTCTGGAACACGAATAAACTCAGCCAAGTAATCTGGCAAGTTATTTAAATCAACTTCGGGGAAAGCATCCTTCATATTCCAATCGTAATATGGATGCTGAAAAGGTTGACCATCCTTAATTTGAATATAAAAAGTCATGGTTTTTATCCATTATATACAAGCACAACAGCGCCAGAGCCGCCATTGTTACCACCGACGTTATTTTGTTGCGTCCCAGCAGAAGGTGGAACAGGCGATGTAATGTTGTTGGTTGACCCCCCAGCACCGTAAGGCGAATTAACAGATGCTCCACCAGAAACACCAGTCGCAGTCCCACCCGTGTTGCAATTTAAATTACCTTGATTGCCCGTATTGCCATTTGTGCCGCTTGTGCCAACAAATCCACCACCAGCGCCGCCGCACCCATGATTTCCGGGTCCACCACCACCCCTATAACCGCCAGTGCCACCATTTCCTGCTACAGCAGACGCACTACAGAAATAACTTTGACCGCCATTCCCACCAAGCATGGCACTGCATGATGCGCCTGATCCAAGTGCGCCGACCACAACGGTATAATTTGAACCCGGAGAAACAACGATACTTTTGACACCTTTTCCGCCTGAACCGCCGCCGCCGCCAGACTTTGCTGACCCACTACTACAGCCGCACATAGATGTGAACCCAAATCCAAAACCACTACCACCACCACCGCCGCCACCAGTGGCAGTAACACCAACACTAAACACGTTTGCGGGAGCCGTAAAAATAAACGTCCCTGCGGTTGTGTAAGACGCCGTTCCTTGGGCCAAAACACGCCCCGCAAAACCAAAACCACGGGCAGATGCAGCGCCTCTTGTAATGATGGTAGGCATTATGTCACCCTTACTTGAATTGTGTTTGCGATGCTAAAACCGTGTAGGTAGCACTGGCAGTTTTTGTGATTGTGTATGTATATACGTCAACACTGCTTGCGTTACCCGATGAAAACGCCGTTCCGCCTTGATATTTAGGTGTTACCGACGTTCCGTCAATTTGAAATGCTGAAGCATAATATGCTGTTGCACCGTTGGTATTCAAGAACGCAATAGTAATTGTTTGGTTGGTTGCCATTAAAGTATTTAATGACGTTCCGCTGCTGCCACGGACGTTGATCGTAAAGTTGGCAGATGCGTTAGTTGTGTAATACAGCACCGATTGCGTAGTTACGTCAAAGTTAATTGTGCCAGTTGCAGCAGTTGCAGAAACGGTTGTTGTTTCCGCAATATTAGTCGTAACCATTGCTTCAACGGATGATGAACCGTTAAATGTCTGTGTGGCAGTAAATGTAGTTGCTGTTCCCGGAGCAACAAAGTCCGTGCCTGCTGTGGCTGCTGTAATTGCTGTCGTACCCGTGCCTTTAAGCACACCAGTAAGAGTGGATGCCCCCGTTCCACCGTTAGTAACTGTCAAAGTACCACTTACGTTGGTGTTGGCTGTTCCAAGGGCAATAGTTCCAAATGCTGGCGCACTTGATCCTGCCGAAATTAACGGTTGTCCAGAAGTTCCAGCCGCAGTGTATGCGTGGGCTGTTCCCGTGCCGTACCCTACCCCACCAGCAGTCGCGGCTGCTGTGCTATTTGTTCCGCCCGATGCAATTGGGAGCGTCCCGGTTGTTAATACTGATGTAGATGTCGCATAAACCGCTCCGCCCGATGTAAACGATGTAAGACCTGTGCCTCCATATGACGTGCCAAGCGCATTAGTGAGGTTGAGTGTTCCAATTGTAACCGTGCCGCCTGATGCAATAGATAATGCTGTGGTAGCACCGTTATTGCCCACCTTCATAAGAATACTGTCAGTAGCACCTACGCCAGATGTTGACTGAAGTGTAAGCGTTGAACCAGTCCCTGTCCCGCCAAGGTGAAGCGGAGAAGTTACGCTTGTTGTTCCAGAAAGTGTCGTAAACGTACCCGCAGCCGCAACCGTTCCACCAATTGCTGGGGGAGATGCAAGGTAAGTGCTAAATCCCGCACCAGACACCGTGCTTGATGCAGACAACGTGGTAAATGCGCCCGTAGATGCCGTTGTTGCGCCAACAGTTGTGCCATTAATTGACCCGCCCGTAATAGCGGAACTGGATGAACCAAAATTATTTGCGGTAACTAACCCGGCGGTTGAGATAGTCATTGCGGTTGTAGCGCCGTTGCTACCGACCTTAAACAAAATACTGTCAGTCGTTCCTGTGCCGCTTGTAGATTGAAGCGTTAACGAAGACGATGCCGTTGTGCCGCCAATAACAAGCGGAACCGTCATGGAAGTTGAACCAACAGACGTTGTGTAATTTAACGTAGACACCGTTGGCGTAGATGACCAAGCAGGTGCAGTGCCTGTACCGCCCGACACAAGAACCGAACCTGTAGCAACATCCGACAAGCGGGAAAGAGCCGTGGTTGACGACGCATAGAGCAAATCACCGATTGTATAAGATGCCTGTCCTGTACCGCCGTTTGTGGCCGGAAGCGTACCAGTAACCGCCGTTGTAAGGGAGACTTGACCCCACGAAGGAGCCACGCCCACGCCGCCAGACAACAGCACGTTACCCGTTGCTACATCCGCAAGGCGGGATAAAGCCGTTGTGCTAGAAGCATAAAGAAGATCACCGACCACATAGGATGACTGACCAGTACCACCGTTAGTGGCGGGGAGCGTACCTGTAACACCCGAAGTCAAGGAAACTTGCGACCATGTTGGTGCAGCAGATGCGCCGCCAGAGGTTAGGACATAACCGGACGTGCCATATGTTCCTGCGCCAATACCAAACTGACCAGCAGGGCCAAAACGAAATGCTTCCGTTGGTGAGTTTCCGCCTGTAGCAGAAGTGAATACTGAAGCATAAGTACCTTGCGCTGTATCCGTAAAGTTTTCAGCAGCAGAAACAGAGAAATAACCAGTAGATGCTGTACCAAATCCGGTTGCGCCATACCCACGGCCAGTAAATTGCGATAAGAAATCACCAGATTGTGATGCAGTTGGTGACGCCGCTGTTCCACGGGCTTGGCGACCTGTGTAAACAGGATAGTTGCCTGTACCGTAAGCGTCTTGCGTAATGCGGGTATTAGCGGCATTTGCACCAACAATGTACAAATCCGTCCCCGCAGGAAGCGTAGCCGTTGGCGTAGTTGTCTGCGTATTAGAAAGAATTGTTAACTGCGTTTGTGGCGTAGCAGTATTAATGCCTAAACGGTTGTTTGTGTTGTCCCAGAAATACTTGCTATTGTTCTGCGTATATACACCAGACGCACCCGCAAAGATGGCCGACCCAGCAGTAAACGTTGTAGCCGTACCTGTACCGCCGTTGCCAACAGGAAGCGTACCCGTCACACCCGCCGTCAATGACAATTGACCAAACGCAGGAGCCGTTGAAGCGCCAGTGGAGAGCAACGGGTAGCCCGTGGTAGATGGCGATATCTGGCTCACAGATGACGTGCTTGCGGCATACAACAAACCATACGCAGTTAATGTGGTCAGACCAGTACCGCCGTTTACTACCCCAACCGTGCCAAGGCCAATGGCATTACCCGTTTTGGTAATTGGAGCGGTAACGGTTATATTGCCGGAAGATGACGTTTGAACCCACACAAGGGCCGTTGAACCAACCGTAATTGTGCCAGTCGTGTTCATGACCCATGAGGTGGAACCCCATGTCGTACCACCACTAACGAACGTAGAAGCGCCTGTCTCAATATAATTAGGGCCAGTTCCAACCGTGTTAAAGTCAGTTGCGCGGGTAAGCACCCAGTTGGTTGAGCCGGAGCCAAGCGTTGTAACCGTATAAATACCGTTCTGTGCGCCCGTAGTTTGGTCTTTCACAAGGATGCGGTCACTTAATGATGCAGTATAACCGTCAACAGCAAAAGCCGCCTGTGCGCCACTATTGGTAAGCGTAGCACCAACACCCGCCGTTCCGTTGTTATAGGTAGCAGTCAGATTGGCAGTAGTAGCCGCCGCAGAAGCCGTATGGAAAGTTGTATTGCTGACCGTAGCAACTTGGTTATCAACATATTGCTTGGTGGACAATTGTAACGATGCGGTTGGGTCTTGCGTAACTGTAACTGTTGTCAAACCTGACAACGTGGATGTTGAAGCGCCCAAATCAATTGATGTTGACCCAATCGTAATAGATGAGTTGGTCAATCCAGCATTTGGAATTGTAGCTACAGCCGTAAATGCACTTGTGCCATTGCCTACAAGATAACCTGTCAACGTAGTCGCGCCCGTGCCGCCCGACGAAACAGGCAAAGTGCCACTTACGTGTGTAGTAAGGCCAATCTTGCCATAAGACGGAGCAACACCAACGCCCCCAGAAATAAGAGCATTGCCAGTAGCAACGTCGTTAAGACGGGCCAAGGTGGTAGATGACGAAGCATAAAGAATGTCACCCGTTGTATATGACCCGTAACCCGTGCCGCCCTGCGTTTCAGACAATGGCGTAGTTAAACCGGAAAGTGACGTAATATCACTATTTGCACCGGATTGAGCCGCAGAAAGATTAGTCCGCGCACCGGACGCAGTTGTAGCGCCCGTTCCACCATAAGCAACGCCAATAGCAGTCCCATTCCAAGTGCCGGATGCAACTGTAGCAAGGTTGGTGCTGCCTGTTGCCGTCAAGGCAGTAAAAGTTGCCGCCGCAGGAGTCGCGTTACCAATTGTGGTGCCGTTTATGGTGCCGCCCGTGATAGCAACAGCATTGGCATTTTGCGTAGCCATTGTGCCAAGGCCACTTACCTGCCCTGATGGAACAGAAATATTGACATTAGATGCAGTAGTAAGCTGGCCCTGTGAATTGACCGTAATAACAGGAACTGTAGATGCAGAGCCATAAGTTCCAGCCGTAACACCAGTTGCAGCAATAGAAATTGTTCCAGTGGTTGTAATTGGACCACCTGATAGACCAGAACCTGTTGCAACAGATGTAACCGTGCCAACGCCAAATGCGGCAATAAATTGCGCCGCAGTCATGTCTATTGGTTGGGCGGAGCCAGAAGTATTATTGCCTTTAACTGTATAGCCCGGCATTTGGGCAAGATACGTATTGGTCACGCCGTTATTATTTAAACCAATTGTACCCGTAGTTGTAATTGTCCCGCCAGAAAGTGGGTTCTGTGCTGTGATGGACGTTACCGTTCCACCGTTTGCATTAAGATTTGCAATCTGTTGCGCCGTTGCACGGTAAGACGTTCCGCTTTGAACAACTTGAAGTTCAGACGACCCGCTAAGGTTTGTGACTGATGGCAAATTGGTAATAGTTACATTGCTCATGCCAGCGGCCCTGTTTGAGGTATCTGCGGATAATTGTACGGCACACCAACTATAGCAGTTTTAACCAGTGTTGTAGACCCCAATATATTACCAGAAGCTACGTTTTGGGCAACTGTATAGGTAAATTGCGTTGCTGTGTTTACGGTCACGCTGTAGAAGCCGTCAGTGGCCGCGCCATTAAGTGTGCCTTGAACAGAAATTTGGTCATTAGTCGCCAACCCCGTTGAAGAGGAGCAGGTAACTGTAATTATTGTAGTTCCATTAGCAATCATGGAAACTACTGGCAGTGTAACGCCATACGTTACCGTATTCTGTAATGGCATAATAGCCGCCTGTGTTAATCCAACAGGTGGCCCAATCGGCTGAGTTGTTACATTGTTACCATTTTCATCCACCAAAAATGTTGGATTGTATACAGGCAATCCAGTAGTCGCGTTGGTTGTCGCGTTAAGGGACGTAGTAATGTAATCCGTTTGGTCAGTCGCGTAAGGTTCAACGCGGGGATTAATAATTGGCATTGGATCAGCGGGAAGGACAATAGCGCGTAGCTGATTTTGCGGGATGTCATTGCAGGGATTACACACAAGGATGCGCTTGTTAATTAAAGACGCGCCGCCCCAATCAAACTGCCAAGCTAAATCAACGTGGTTGTACCACATGCCACAACGATCACAAACGGCTAATGCTTGTGGGTTTTTTGACGATACTCTGGCGCGGCCAACTTGTGAGGCATAACCCATTTAAGCCCCCTTAATTGCGCCAATACCCAGAAACTTGAGGGCTGACATACATATTCACAAACTCTGTGTCCTGTTGCGCGGCAATCGCATACGACTCATCCGCTTCAGGCTTAAGCATCTGGACTAATGCGGGATTCCAAATACGAGCCAACCGATAAGCCAATCCATTAGCAAAAGCCTCAAGCCAACGGTAAGGAATATCAACCGTCTGCCCACCCGTGTAGTTGCTGTCTTGCACTTGCGTTACGGCATAATATGATAATGTGGATGGGCCATTAGACGTATTAGGTACGGGCCAAATTGTAACAGTTGGGCTAATAAGTCGGTCAAACCAATAGATTGTAGGAAATCCCTGCTGCGTCTTATTCGGGTAAGATGCATATTCTGTGCGGCTGACTGGCAAAATAATTCGGTCTACGTTCTGCCCACTATTATTAGTTGTGACATACGCATCCAAAACCATGACCACATTTGGATCAACACTATACGTGGAAGTACCCGTAACGAGATTAACCGTCACAAGTTCCACCTTCCAAAGATTAACGCCTTGGTTGGCCCAACGCGACAACATCAAGTTGGTCGCCATACGAGCCGATTCCATATGCTCTTGAACAATGGCCGTGTTTCTAACCCCAGCCAAATTAAAGGCGTACAGTGTTATTTCGCCTAAGCTTGGGTTGAAGGCATACGTGCCGCTTGTGGTCATACCAACCTTGCCTTAAATTAGTAAGAAACCATACCAGATTGGTTAAATGTCGCCTGAACTGAAGCGGTTGTGCTTGAACCCGCGTTGCTAATGTAAACGCGCATCATCTGTGGAATACCTGATTGGTTGGCATTCTGCGAACTTGTCGCATTAACCAGTGCCGCTGTTCCAGAGTTAATCCAACGAACATTTGCGTAGGTATCGGTCCCAAGGCCAATTTGAGCATTGTTTGGATTATCGCCCGAAAGCTGAATAGTATAAGTAATAGCAGACGAACCGCCTGTGTCGGTCTGAACATATATGCTATTATCAGCGTAAAGGTCTATAAACACTGGTCGGCTAGAAGCAATACCATTTGTGCCAATGCTTACGTTCCCCGCCGATGCGCCAGAAGATACAACCGAAGTAACCGTCTTGAAATCATAAGTTGTGTATGTCGTCGTGGCATTTGCCCCCGTCAACACTTCACTTACTGGCGTACCATTCCAATCAGTTCCATTGATGGTAAAGGTAATGCCGCTATCGTTACCCGCCGATGTAAACAATACACGGCGAGGCTTATCTAACGTAGCAACGCCGCCGGAAACCAATGAACCGTTTAAAGTAACCGTACCAGCCGCCCCAATAGAGGATGCTGTTCTGATATTTGTCGCGCTTGGTGCAGCATATGGGCCGCAAACAATATTTACAGAACGCATTTCATTTACCCTTCTTCCGCGCCGCCGCAGCGTTGTCTACCAAATTTGGGTATGGCCGACCAGCCGCCCTTGCTCTAGCTTTAGCACTTTGTTCCTGTTTATGCGACAAGTGTTTTGTGTGGTGATCTTTGGGTAACTTAGTTTCCCAAAATGGCTTATCAGACATTAGCAACCCCACTTACGGAGTGATTTATTAATGCGGCTATCTGGGTCAGCAGCTTTAGCTGAACCAGTCATTTTCCGCTTCATGCCAGTCATCCGGCTACAAAAATTGTCGTGACGGGGATTCTCTTTATCCTTCGTCGGCGCCTTAAGATTATGACCCTCCGCACGAGCAGAGGCGCGGCCCTTGGCGTTTAACCCGCCAGATGGTGATTTGCCTTCAGAACGTGTCCATGCTGCGGTCATACTACACCCATGAGAAAAGTGAGGGGGTTTTTACGCCCCCTCGCTCTTATTAATCGTTTTCAGGCTCGTAGGACTTGTGGCCCTTTGGCTCTGCACCAGCGTGTGCCGTAGACAATGGATGCATATTTGCACCTACCTGACCACCAGCTTTACGCGCTTTACGATCTGCACGTTGCTTGGAGTGTTCTCCATGCATTTCATGCTCTGGGTGATTAACATGACCACCGCGCTTACGTTTTGCGCGATGCTCTGCCTTTGGATGCTCATGGTGATGCTCTTTGTTCATCATATTGAGATGAGCAATTTTGCCACCACTCTTGCGCTTCGTGCGGCCACCGTGCTTACGCTCTTGGGCTTCATGCTCCGTGTGGGAACCTTGACCTGCGTAAACTTCAGTCACCGGACTATCGGGGTACTTTTCCCCATATGTGCCGTCCTGTTCAGACTTAGATACTTTCTTCATAACTCGCCTCTTAAGCTTGTGTAACGCCAAACAATCCCGTGATGGAATTCATGTTTGCTGGTAGGATAAACTGACGAATAGCAAGACGCTTGGAAGCATCTGACGCCGACTGTAATGCGTATGTCCCACGAACGTCACCCGTGGTTGTCGTAGCAGGAGATGTAGTAACTGCTGCAACATATCCCGTATTTGCCGTGATCGCAGCAGCGTTGTAGTTAATTGCTACATCACTGAAGAAATCAGAACGAA
>Ga0209084_1002121_pt1 | contig 15779 bp, 43 predicted proteins | sample C_130820_MF_Meta_FD_187309 | JGI IMG/M metagenome (GOLD analysis project Ga0209084, IMG submission 187309) | Freshwater microbial communities from Lake Croche, Canada to study carbon cycling - C_130820_MF_MetaG (SPAdes) (version 2) | ecosystem: Environmental > Aquatic > Freshwater > Lake... | reverse complement strand
AGCTAGCTAGCAGTTAAGGGGCAAGCAAATTGTTTACTAGCCCCCCGACCATGCCTGACCATGGCCGGCCACCCCCCTCAGGCCTCCTCTACCTCACAGTCCCAAGTGGGTTCAGCAAAGTCGTAGCCTTCCAGTATCAGTTCTTCTACAGCGGCGTTGAACTCTGATTCTAAGTCCCACACGGCAGCAGCCACCTTAATGTCCTTAACACGGCGTGCTCGTGCAGAGCCTATCTTATACACTAGGCCTACATGCTCTATACAGTAGCTCTTGCTGTAGACTGTGGGGCAACCGCAGGGTATAAGGCTTGAGCCCAAGTAAGTACATGTGGTAGCGGCTGAGGTATTAGTCATTGTGTTCTTTTACTATCTTATCTAAGTCTTGGCGTTGTTGTTCATTGGCGTTGATGTAGGTAATCATACCATGCACCACACCGTCTTCGTATCCAGCCTTACGGCCTAGGTAATCGCTGAGTACAAACAAGGCCAACATACACCAGAAGCCCCATGTGCTGACACCCTGCTCTAGAGTATCCAATAGGACACCTAGGGTTGCATATACTGCTAGGCGTTCCCAGTTCATATTCTTTTCATACATGTAGTCTTGGCCATAGCTTGCCAATTATTAGGGAAGCCTTTGCGTAGGTCTGCAAGTTTAAGTACCATACGCAAGCTCAGTTCACGTAATTTAAGTTGATTAGCCTCTACAAACTCAATGAGTTCGTCCTTTTGCAGTTGTTCAAAGTCAAAGCGTTCCAGCATCTTGCCCTGTTCAACCACCTGTCGGATACGGAGTAGTTTCTCACGATTCGTATCCATTTGCAGATCAATGTAGTGGCAACGGCTTTCCAATGCGTCCAAGTGATCTCTAAGTCGCTTGCTCTTAACGTGTTCGAATTTGATGTTAGTAATAAAGATAGCAGCACCTTTAAACTCAAAGCGATCTGGAATGCCTTCACTACGGAGTAGTCGACTGTCAGTGTTCCAAGCAATAAAGCGTCGAGTGGAGCTGTCCAATGCACCTTTCAAGATGTTCAAGCTCAAGTCTTCCATAAGGATTGAGTCACAGTCGTCAAACACCACAACGTTGCCTTCGCCGCTGAACTCATAGAGTTTAGCATAGAGTCCCAAGGCACTCATAGCGCCTTTAACAATCTCAAACTTAGGTTTCTTCTCTGCTAGCGTATTGAACAGTTCGGCTTTTTGCAGAACTTTCTCAACACCAAAGGATTTGCCAACACCAGGAGGTCCTGATACGATCATAGCTCTAATATCGCCTTGTTTAACTGCCTTAGTCATTTGGTCCAAGATTTCAAAGCGTTCGCCTAGTCGGGCCAAGATCTCTTGATCTGTTTCTTGTGCCACTGCCTGTTCATTGCGTAGGATAGCGGCTGTGTCAAACTCCAGTACTGTGGAGGCTTTGGTGGATGCTTTCTTTGCTGTAGCCATAGTGTGTGTTCCTAGTGTGTGTTAAAAGTGTATTATAGCACAGGACCTAAGTCCTGTCTATCTCTAATTAGTCCATGCGCGAGCCAGCGTAGGCTGTGAAGCCAGCGGCTTTGAATACCTCAGCGGCCGCATATGCCCCTGCTTCCAGGATGCCCATGCTCTGTGTACCGGCCTTGCTGGGATTCCACAGGCAGTATGCTCCTGAGTAGTCTTTGCGTACACCGGCGGCAATCAATGCCTTGCCCAACTTTGAGTTAGCACGGATCTTAGTGCCTTTAAAGTCGTATACGTTAACCCAAGCAAAGCCACAGCAATCGCGATCGCCGTATTTGGCCAGTTCACGCTTGGCGGCTTCTGCGGCTGAAGTCATTGCATCGTTAACGATAGTTTGGACTTGTTGTGCTGTGAGTTCCATCTTAGTTTCCTTTTTGTTTAACATGTATGTATTATAACACTGTTTCAAACTTCTGTCAAGTCTTTTTGCATCTCTTTGTTGACCATTTCCGAACAAAGATTCATCATCATTGCGGCGTATGTATATGCAATAGTACGCTCGGCACCGCTCAGTTGCTCAATACGAGCGCAGAGTGCATCCACACTGTCTGGAGTTGCGAACATGTTGAACTTGCCAATTGGGTTTTTCATAGTGTTTCCTTTGTTGCTATGCTTGTATTATAACAAGGTTTTACCGGTTTGTCAACAGTTATTTGCTGATGTGGTTTTTAAACAACAGGCTACACAGGCAGTTCAAACCCCATGCCTGTAACAGGGTGATCTCTTTGAGTCCGAAGATCGTAGGCATCAGCCAGTCCCACAGCCACATCACAGGCAGTGACAGGACCAGGCTCAGTAGGATCAAGCCACCTACGACGACCACTGTGGCTCCGATGGCTGTAATGAATTTGTCCATCACTTGCCTTTGGCTTCTTGTTGGGCAATCTTACCTGAGTAGGCTTTGCCTGCGGAGTGGATCAGTCCGGTCGGGGTGTAGGTAATAACGCCGCCGGTGCTGGATGGGATTGGTTTAGGTACTGTAGTCATTGTGTTCCTTTGTTGTTTAAGTATGTATTATAACGTCTTTTCAAAGCCCTGTCAACTAGTAGGGTCTTTAGAAAGGTGCCGCTTGCCCGTACATGCGTCGAGTGCCCCGCACTCGTTCTGCCGTGGCCTTAAGGTTTTCCTTAGTGTTCACTAACATATAGGTATCGTATTCTGCCATATCGAAGCGGCGGAACTCGAAGTCGATGCCCTGTGCTTTGAGCGCCCGGTTAACTTCCAACAAGGTAGCTTCTGCCACAGCAATGCCCACTCGGACGTCTATGTCTTCAACCTCTGTTATGTCGGCCTTGTCCAGGATGTCTTCTATGTTGCTAGGGCTATCTAGAACTAGGAACTTGCGGAGCTTCTTGTTCAAGCTCTCGTTGCAGTAGTCCTCTAGGTAGTCGCCCAGTTTGTTGCTGTCAATGTCTTTAAGTGTCTTGGCCATGTAGTGCTCCTTGTTGCGATATATGTATTATACGATCAAAGTGCGAATTGAGCAAGAACTTTTTTGGCTTCTTTGAACTGTTGCATCTGTGCCACACGGGCGTCGATTGCGATTAGATGTGCCTGCGCCATGAGTTCTTCAGCATACAGGCGGTCATCCTCGTCCGATTGGATGTACCAAGCCTTGAGGGATTTCGGATCCAAAGTCATCAGGAACAAGAGGTTGTTCTTATCGTTATCGTTCATTATTCAACTCCTAAGTAGGGTGCAAGGACAATGGCCAAACCCAAGGCCGTCAGTGGAAGGATCATTACCAGTGCAAGGTTAATCAGTGCGGTCATATCAATACTCCTTGTGAAGGCCGTTGGATTCGTTGTCAGTGTAGCCTGCGGTATAGGCCACGATCTCATCGGGTGTCATCTGTGCCAACTCGATGCGTGGGCTGGAATAGCTGTCACCAACGAAGTAGTGGGGATTGTATTCACGTCCATACCAGCTGTCGGCTTGACCGCGATCGTATGGTCCACCGTGTCGTTCATCGTAGAATCTAGTGTAGATTGCTTCTTTGATCATCTCTGCTCCTTGTTGCGATGTATGTATTATAACAGGATTTTGATACCCTGTCAACCATTAGGGTTAATAGGCAATTGGGTAAATGATCTCTTTGCGGCCAAAGTAGAAGACCCGGCCGTTGCTCAGCATCCTTGCGGTGCGAGTTGATTGTTTGATATAGTCGTTGCCATTGCAGTGGAACAGTCGTCCAATGCGGAACTCTGCGAACTCCCATGCACTCATACTGTCTCCTTGACAAAGTAACGATATGGCAAGCCCAAAGTGTAGCAGAGGTACTCGTCGTCCCCGCTAGTCTCTTCTGCCTCATGTATCCAACGCAGGGCCATAGCACGATCATCTGCACCCATACCTAATAGGATCTGCACACGGTCTTCAAACGCCTTAATGGCCGTTGCTTCACGTTCCTCACGCAGGACTGCTTCATGATTGATCATCTTTGCCAGATCAGCGAATGAGGCTTCAAAGTCCGCCTCGGTCCAAGTGGAAGTATCGATACCGCGTGGACGAACACCGTAGGCATCCTTGTACATATCCCAGTACTGGCAACCATATTGCTCTAATACGCTCATCTCTTCCCAGCTTTTGAAATCGCTCATTTAGTGCTCCTTAGTGTCTATGTATGTATTATAGCAAGGTTTTACCTCTTTGTCAAGTGATTTCCTCGAATGTCCTTCCTTTAAGGTCCAGTTTCATAGGTGTCTTAAATCTGTGTACTTTAGTTTGACCACGTGGGATGTAGGCGATTGCTGTGGCACTACGACCTACATACGTTCTTTGAAGATGTAGATATGGTTGCCGTTTTGGCCGTCTGTGAAGTCTGTGGTCTCTTGGTAAACACTAATCAATTTGGATGTCATGTATCTTGCCGTCTTTGAAAGTATAGTAGAGATTGAAGTGGTCGTAGAAGACCCAGATGCAATCGTTGCCCTTGGTCATAGTGTAGACATTAACCAAAGGAGCAACCTTGCTCATATGATCCTCTACCAGGATGACCTCTAGGGGATTCAAGTCTGGATGGATTCTGATGTTAGGCACGGGCCAGTATCTCCATCAATCGGTTGTTGATCAGGTCCATCTCACTCTGCTCCACGTAGAAGTCAGTGGTTGGATCGTAGTAGGCACCCTCTATGTTGTCATAATACAACACTCTGCCTGAGAAGTTAAACGGACCTTCGAGTCCCTTACGTGGACCGTATTTCTGACGCATCATGTCCATCTCGTCCTTGCCAGCAATAACCTTATATCCCATGTCAGCTCCTTGTTGTCTATGTATGTATTATAACACCAAAATAGAAACCTGTCAACCAATAGGGTTATTTACATTCGATATAAGAAGATTGGATCCATTGACCCCACGGATTGCGAACCCATCCACGCTGTTCAAAGGGCATAGTTCCTGGAGGGCATTGAACGAAGCCTTGTGGTTGTTGAGCAATCACTTGAGGTTGGACATAGACCGATTGAGGTTGAACAATCACAGGAGCCGACTCACGGGCAATCACTGCACCAGCAATGCCACCGATGATCAAGGGTGCAATCCAATTGCCTCCACTTTGGGCGCGATAGCCGCCGTGGTGTCCGTGATGTCGATCCCATTGTGCTTGGGCACTGCTGACTAGGGTAGCACCGAGTGCTAGGGCGATAAGAATCTTTTTCATAGCTTGATCTCCTTGTTCGAGTCTTAATTATAACGTCGAAGTATTTATCTGTCAACCGAACGGATGAAGGCAGCTAGTAAATGGAAAGGCAAATAGGAGAAAGCCCGACTCTCACGAGCAGGGCTTTCGGGGGTTGCCGGAGACACTACCCTCCGGGCTTAATGCCTGTATTTCTACAGGACTTCGGAGCAACTTTTAGACTAGACCAAGTTGCATAGCACGATAGCCAGCGGCAACGATCTCACGTGACGGTGTGCCCATCACATACTCGACCACATGAGTATGATTACCGGCCACGCGGTTCTTACGATACACAGCAAAACCTGCTTGACGAATGCGACTAACTTCAGCGGACACGTTCTTGATACCAAAACGCTTTTCAGCCTGACTAGCAGTTACCTTGTCACCCTCTTTGAGGGCTGTAAATAACTTGTGGGTTTTAGTACCCTTGTTGATGTTTAAAGTTTGCATTTTTGTTTTCCTTAATGTTGTACTGTTTGCACAGTTACAATTATATTACATTAATCTTTAATCAATGTCAATCTTTTTTGAACTATTTTTTGTTTCTTTATTTTGCCGAATTCTCGAACGGTGTAATAATCAATCAAGCGGCGTTGTATCATGGTTAGTAAGTCTCCGTTCTCATCATCAATAATGAAACGTACGGGACAATCGCTCCAAGAATTTCGTTTTTGGAACCCTGCAAACCACTGACGATGTTGCTTGTTCTGAGCATCAAATACCACCCATTGCCTGCCATATAACGAAAGTCTGCTCATGTTATTTCCTAGTGTCTTTGGAGAACACAGCATATGAATATAGTGTGTTCTCCAAAGAGGGGCACTCTGGCCCCAATACCCCGCAGTGCTTAGTAGGGTGCGTCTTCCATCTGTGCAACAATCTCTGCTTTGGACACTGTGCTCTTAGGAGCTGCCTTAGTGGCCTTGGCCTTGATGGATTCCATTGTGGGCGCGGTCTTGACTGCTTTGACTGCCTTGACTTTGGCGGTCTTAGCAGGGGCAACGGCCCGTTTGTCAACTGCATCAAATAGAGCAGCTTGGACTGCGGCGTTGGTAACACCGTTTTGTGTAGCGAAGTCAATGGATATTAGAAATGCAATAGCATCTTCTTTGCTCATAGGCTCTTTGAGCTCGATGATATCGATATCGCTGTGACCGTTCTTGGCCAAGACCTTGACTCGAAGAGCATCATTGGCGAAGCGAACTTTGAACTGACCGTCTTGTTTAGAAACGCCTGCATGGGTAAATGATTTAGACATGATAATTCCTTTATGTGTGTCTGTGTAATATGAGCAGCACCTTGCTGTCCATAATTTAATTATACAACGATTTTGGAACGTTGTCAACCATTATTTGGAGTTAGGCGCCGTAGTAGGGACTATAAATCTCCTCCTCTTGTGGCGCATCAGCCACATTCATTGCTTCCAATGCGCCCAGAACAATCTCAATCGGGCAGTTCAATTCGTTTGCAATAGCTCGCGAGTTGAAGCCGTCGATATACAGTTGCTCGATATCGTAGGCCAAATCTTTCAGTGTGCTCATGCTGTTTCCTTTGCTTGTTGTTCAAATGCCATTTCTAATCCAATCCAAGTGCCGCCAGTTGCGTAGTGTCGCACATACCACTGAGCCTTGCCTTCCCAGTTCATGCTGAGGATATAGTCGTATTCCTCGCCTTGGACGTTTGCGTAATAGTCCTCGATGTCTTTGAACTGCTTGGCACTTACACTAGTCTCGCCGCGATCGCGTCCGTAGAATGTGCATTCGCCTTCGACTAGGTTGTTGAAGCTGTGTTGTGTACCAATGTTAGCGGCCAAGCTGGACATGTCGCCCAAGTCAATCAAGTCGCGCAGTTTGAACGGATCGCTGTAGTGTTCCAACAGGATCTTGCCGTTGTGCTCCAAGTAACCATCCCAGTGGCAATATACTTGCTGGACTGTGCCGTCTGCGAATTCCAATGCAATAGTGCTTCGTGTTCCCATTTAGTGCTCCTAGTGTGTTTGTGTAAGTATGTATTATAGCAGGTTTCGGGCCTGCTGTCAATGACCCTTAGGCTGTCTGGGTCTCTACAAATTGCATTAGCTCCATATAAGTGTCCTCATATGCGCTAACAATCTCTTCTGTTAGGTCGTCGTAATTATTGCCGATGTACTCTATAGTTTCTGTAAGTGTAAGCCCGTTGTCCCGGGCAAACTGTGCAATAATTACTAAGTGATGTGTCATTCTGTTCCTTTGTTGTTTATGTGTGTATTATACTGTCTTATGCCAATTCTGTCAAATGGTAGTCAGCAATAACCCTATCCTCTGTGTGGTCATAGGTTAGGAATACTTTGGTGCTGTCTGTCCCGTCTTTGACTTGGAAGACTGCTGTGTAGCAGAACTGCCCGCCGTTGGTGATGCCCAGGAACTCTACTCCTGTGATGTTCAAGCCTTTGATTTTGTTGTTCGAGGCAATGGCTTTCATGTGCTCAAGCGGAATGTCGATCATGTAGCGAACGTTCTTTGCTGTAATCATTCTTCAACTCCAAATTTCCTACGAATAGCATAAGCGAGAATGATCGCAGTTTCACTGGTGCCGTCGGGCATTGCATACAAGTCGCATACTTTGGCACATTCTTCCACAATCAACTCGGCGAACTTTTCCATTTGATTGCTTCCGTCAATAGCGTCAAACCGGTCAGGTTGATAGATTCCAGCCTGATTTAAAAGTTGTTTAATTCGTTCGTTCATTTCTGTTCCTATCTAGTGTAAGTGTATTATAACACAGTTCTAATACCCTGTCAACCATTAGGGTTATTAGATTGGTCTTACAATGGGCAGGTCACTGGCCGCCCAAACGCCTTGTCTCTTAGCAGTCAGCGTCAAATGACATCCATTCGTCATGTTCCGAAGGCTGTCCGTCACGCTCTACTTCCTCTTGCAGTTCTTCGCTCAACGACATGAAGTCCTCACACACGTTGAACAGTTGTTGGAATGCCCGCTTCTCATCACGCGACATCTCTGTGAGGAACGCCGGGCCCTCTTCGTTCATTGCATTGACAATCTGATTCATTGCTGCCAGAGTGTTCTCATTCATGCAGTAACTCATATTTGGGTAGTTAGACATATCAGCTCCTTAGTGTTTCAGTGTAAGTGTATTATAACACCGTTTCAATACCCTGTCAACCACTAGGGTCTTCAGGCATCGAAGCTCTCCTCACCAAGTTCAGTAATCTCTTCTTCCACAACACCCAGATCAATGATACGGGCAGTCTGATCTTCATTGCTCACACCCTGGAAGGCAGTGCGGAATGATTGCACCTCTGACAGGAAGTCCAGCACATCCTCTCGCTCCCAACTGTCTGGCACTTCCAACTCCTGACGAATGATAGTGGTCACATAGGCTTTCATCTTATTCTCCTGTGTAGAATTCGTAGATCTTAACTGACGGATCCAACTGCACCAACTCCTGTGCTGCCTTGGTCAATGTCTTGTAGCGGCGAGCAACCTCTGCACGGGGCAGTTCGCCATCGCAGGTCAAGTTCTCTGGACTCAAGTCTGCGTCCAACATACCAGCCACTTCCAGGCGACCAAACTTGCTCACGATCTCATACTGCTTCCCGTTGAAGATCGCGTTCCACTTGTTCTTCTGATCCACGTATGCTTGCAATGCTTTCATCTCTGCTCCTTAGTGTGTAAGTGTATATTGTACTGTCAAACTGCTTGAGTGTCAACCAAACTGTCTTTAAAACTGTCAAAGAGGTAGCCGTCCTCCATAGCGGCGATCAGTGTGTCACCGTTGCAAATAACACGGTCGCCGCCGCAACGTTCCATAATGTATTCTGCATAGGCGTCATCCAACTCGTAGTTGTCAAACCTTGTTTCAAACTCTTGCTCTGTCATCATATCAACTCCTTTTAGTGTATGTATGTATTATACAATCAAACAGCCAGCTTGTCAAGCTCTTTTTGTATCTGCTCTGCAAATAATTTCTGTTGCTTCTTTGTCAGCAGACCAAACATCTCAACGACCATGCTCTCGCAGTAGCCTGCGGTGTATGCGTAGGAATACTCTGCTTCCTTAGCGGCGTTGAATGCTTTCAGTGACTGCTTGAACTCTTGTTGGGCTTGTGTAGTAAACATGTCTTCTCCTTGTTGCGATGTATGTATTATACAGTGGTTTTACCACTCTGTCAACCGAGTGTGTTATATAACCCTATAACGCATACGGCTATTGCCACAACGTTGACAATCAACTGTGGCTTGTTTGCCACACGGTATGACCAAGCGGCATAGCACAATCCGCCCATGAGTCCGAACACGGGATCCAGGGCCAGCTCACGGAAGAAGTTCATCGACAGATACATGGCCAGTATGCATACAGTGCCCGTCCACTGTAGTACTTCATTTAACTTCATGCATTAATGCCTTCTGCGTCAATATTAAAGCTCAACTCTTGAAACCGCTTGTACATACTGTAGACCTTGCTCTTGGCTTCAGTCATAGCCTCAGCAATGAAGTCTTCGGCAGTCCCGTCAGTAAGGATCTCTTTGGGGTCTTCGTATAGGCATCCCCCGAGGTAGGCACTGCCCAACTCGAGCCCTTCAACGAGTACACGTACTCGCAACATGAACCATTCGAGTTGCCCGTTATCAATGTCCTTGCAGATCTCGTCAACGTCGTGGCAGCTGTCATCGAAGCTGTCCCTGGGGTGCATGTCTTCATAGGTCTTGTCCACAATGATGTCAAAGCCGTCTCGCTCAAATGCTACAATGGTGTCGTAATAGCGTGTCATTCTGTGTCCTCCTCGTTCTCTTCTTCGCTGAAACGTGGGCTCAATTCGTTAGCGTCCAGCATGTCGCGTACTTCTTCATGACTCATCCAGTTAAGGGCCGCAGTCAATAACATCATAGGATCTATCATACCTTGATCTACAAGATCTAAAGCAAACTCTCGGGGGTCTTTTTCAAACATATTAACTCCTTGTTGTGTAAGTGTATTATAACACGGTTTTACCAATGTGTCAACCCCTCAATAGTGATGACGTGAGCCTGGATCGCAGAAGTCTGCATTGTCTGGAGTCCATTCCTCATCCAGCACCAATGTCAACATGTTCGCAGGCACTTTCCACAGACCGCTAATTGTCTTGACTGTGACATATTTGATAGCAATCTTCATCACTACACCAGTGATGTTACGACCCTGCTTGGCACTGTCGAAAGTCACATTGTCACCTATACGCAGACTCCGCTTGGTCTTCTCTGTAAGACGTGCTCGAGCAAACTTCACAGCATCAATGACACTGGTGAGTTCGTTGTTAGTGAATGTGCCAAACAGTATGGCCTTGTTGATGTCTTGAATGTTCATGCTATCTCCTTAGATTTTAGTGAGGATCCAAACCTTGACCGCAAAGATGATTACAATCACTGCCACTGTCATCCACATTTGAAAGTCTGTCATAGTGTGCTCCTTGTTGCGATGTATGTATTATAACTTCAAACTTGAGTCTCAACGGCTTTCCCATCAAGCCAGTCATTGTACTCCTGCTGGTCCTGCTCCATGCGATATTGCACTATGGCACAGGCCTCTGCAAAACTATAACGCTCGTTACTCATTAACTCGTCAACTTGTCCATTGTACTCATCATGACTGTAAAACATAGCAACTCCTTTTAATGTAAGTGTATTATAACACAGTTCTAATAACCCTGTCAACCACTAGGGTCTTTACATGCTCCAATAGAGTTCACTTGAAGGATCACATGAACGAGGTGTGTCATGTCGGATCTGCACCTCCTGCCCCGACATCAAGTTCTTCACAGTCTTCATCACAGGATGGAACTCCATACGCCATCCCTCTGTGGCCTTGTACAAGGGGTACAGCTCTGTCACAGTGCGATTCATCCCATCCCGATCCATTCCGGGCCACACTGTGGTGGAGAACAAGCGTTCGCCAGCCTTGCAACGACGATCCCGCTTGTAGATGTAAAGAGTGTAGTCTTGTTTCATTTCTGCTCCTTTGTTGTTTAAGTATGTATTATAGCGCCTTTTGACCGTTATGTCAAGTCACCGCGAATGTCCGTGTTCAGCGCAGGGTTAATCATTCTGCGGATCTCAACTTCCCGCTTGTGAGCAGCCGCCTTGCCACGTATAACTTCATGCACACGAATCTCTATCTCGCTCTTGTCATTCAAAGAACGTAAAGCTTCGCACAATAACCAATCCTTGTTCTCAGTCTTAGCACGGTAGAAGTGCTTGGCAGCTCGAGCACGAACGCTCTTCAATACAGTGGTCTCAGTCTTGGCAGTGACACCAATGTAGTTGAGCCCATTGACTACAAGCTCATATATTATATGATTGCGGTCAACTCGCTTCTTACGGGGTACAAGTTCTTTGTTCATATGTGTATTATACAATCATTTTACCAAAATGTCAACCTTTTAGCCACGAATTTCAAAAGCAAATTCAGTGCCAGATCTAGTGACATAAATCTTACGGCCATAAACTGTGATGTAGCCCCACTCGCCATCTTGGTAGATGTCGTGTGGGTCCTTTTCAATAGTGACATTACGGACTATTTCACAGAAACCATTGCGCCATGTAGGCAGTTTCTGCTTAAAATACTTGTCGTTGTCACGTTGAACAATAAAGATTTTTGATTTCATAAATGTATTATAGCACAATGTCCATTTATTGTCAACCGTTTTTTTACCTGATAGGCCTGTATTTGGAAGTTAATGCTTGGATTTCCTCTGAAGAAACCAAGTTTTCATTGATCAAACGCCGTTGTTCTACGTTGATACGGTACCATTCGTCCTCTCCTCGCTTGTATGCACTATAGTCGTCACAGTATTGGTGATACCAATCATGACTGGCCAATAATTTTTCTAGGGTTGCAAGTTCTTTGTTCATGTGTGTATTATACAATCATTTTACCAAAATGTCAACCCGTTCCCGCATCTTTATGAACCGGCGCCACGCACGACTCTGCGGAGTACGGTGCAGACTCTCATAGAATAAGATAAATCTGCCATGTATCACCCGCCCCCGCGTCTTGGCCTTGGGCTGGCCTTTCAACAGTAGGATCGCTGTTCGTTCGTATGTTTTTATCATATGTGTATTATAACTGGGTTTTATCCCTCAGTCAACCAAAGACCCTAATCAATGACGGGGGATTCTGTATATAATTGCTTGGGGCGTAATTTCTTTGCTTATGCCCTCTAGTGCATAAAAACGTTCTAAATCTGCTACAGAAGCCCTGTCTCTGACAATTGCATTACTAAGTTTTACCGCAATGAACTTTTTACGGTAGTTTATGTGTACTTCTTTACTACGGTAAACACACTCTAGTCCCACACGCATACGCTCTGCTCGTACACGTTCTGAATCACTGTAGGTGCTTTTCATTGCTTCGTTACGCATACGAGCATCCCTCATTGCGGCATAAGCAAAGAAGCCAGCTTCCCTGGTCTCTGAAATGTGTGTTTGCATTGTGTGCTCCTAGTGTATAACTGTATTATAACAGGGTTTTACTAAATTGTCAACCAAAGACCCTACACACTGTAGGGCTATAGCACAGCGTAGTTAATACGCTGTGCTATTATGCTATTAATCTATAATAATAATAGCAGCATTACTAATAGTACGCATATAATCTGCAAACGCATATGCATCGCAACTAACACGCTCATTATCTTGCATACCCTGCTCGCTATATGTAATGTCATTAACTGCTTCTGCATTAAAGCCCTGTGCAATTAAAAACTCTTTTACTTGTGCTAAAAATGCTTTGTCAGTATAAATTAATCCGTCTACAGCATTATCCCATGTAGCTTCTGTATAATTAACTGCTAAATCACCGTCGCAGTACATAGCTTCCTCGCCCTCGTCTGCTTCGTTTTCTGTGCTAATATACATGCCAATACTAGTAACAAATACATCTTTTGCAACGTCGCTCCAGTAACCGTCACCTGCTGTAGTAAATGTTTTATTAACATCTATAATAAACAAAAAGCCCTCTGTTGTTACGTTATTAATAAACTGTTTAACTGTTTGTGTATTAATTGCTTGCATTTTAGTTCCTTTTTATACGCTACACTGTGCAACGTATGTGTGTATTATAACGCAGTTTTACACACTTGTCAATAACTTATTTTTTGTAGGGTCTTTTGTTGTAAATGCACAACAGCACCTAGGCAAAGACCCTACAACAAGCAGGGCCTTTGTGCTGTGTTTAACTGCAACAAAATGCATTAGCATTAATTAACGCATTATCTTCTATATACTTTAACACTGTATAAAAATGCTCACGCGGGCTAGTATCCTGTAACATAATATTATTGTGTAATACACTAGCGTCTAATGTGCTATTGAACACACATAATGCAGCAACATTATGTGCAATGTCGTCTGCGTACATTTTAAACAAATCGATGTCATTATCTGTGGGGTCAAAATAGCCGCAAACAGTATTAATGAGAGGCAGCATTAACTTGTTAATTGCTACAGCATGGGCTCGAGTTACTTTACGCATTGTTTACTTTCTGTTAAAAATGTATTATACAACACTTTTGCCACTTTGTCAATCCCCCTACACTATGACCGTGTATATAAAGCCACACTTGACGGCACTCCAAAACGGTGTTACAATACACTTACACTACAAAGGAGCTGACATGTTTGCACAAGCAGTTAATACACTTGCTAAAGCCAAGTTAATGTACAATAAAAAAACGGAACTATATAAGATTATAGTTGCCTTTAATGTACATACAAAACAAAATGATAATGGAGATACTGTACATGTATTTCCTACACAAAAAAAATGTGATTATGTTAGCGGTGATATAGTATATAAAACATTGCAAAAAGATAAAGAACGTATTGTACAAATTGTAAAACAACAATTGCGTACAAATAATATTGAGTTTGTTTAATTTTAAAAAGGAACCAAAATGAGCAAGCAAATGACACAACATGCAGTAGCTATTAATAAGTTAATGATCCCACTTGTTAATACTGTAGCGTTTTATGATGAAAATGAAACGGACTTTATTATGTTTAAAATGTGTGCAGATGATATTACTCATAATGCTGCTGCACTACAAGTGTTTAATAATACTCTAAATGCTGCACAGTTGCATGATAATATTATGCGGCAGGATACATTACCCAGAGAACACTTTTATACAGTATTAAAGTATATAGAGGATAATAAGTTAATCCCCGCTCGTCAATACGCTTGTAGTTAAACACGAACCTTTTACTACAGAGAAACCGACCGATAATATTATCTCATAATGCGTATAGAGGCCGCAAACGCATTATCAGATCAATAAGTCGATTCTACGTAGTAAAAGGTTCAAAAAGATAATAGGACCCATTTGAGTCCTATTAATCAGTGGATTATCTCCGCGAGTTTCAGGATAATCCCCCGATCAGCTGGTTCCTGCGTAAGTTAATACACTAGCCTCGACCACCGGAAGGGTACGGTCACTGATTCAACGCAACTAACGTGGATCTACGATTCCTACTCAGCACAGCAAGGAGATATACTCGGGCTTCCGGCCCCTCTTCTCATCGGTTATGCTTATCATTGCGTTTACGGTTTATACTCTATATACACTATATACACTATGGTGGGTTGGGTGGGATTCTAACCCACGATCAATGCTTTATGAGAACACTGCTTTAGGACACTAAGCTACCAACCCTCTAAAACTACCCGTACGGATTTGTTTTATTTCCTTAGCTTTTATTATACACAACTTATAAGGGAAGTGCAACCACTTGGCCCGATCACGGTCGGTTTCGTAACCTTTAACTTCTACGTATATGTCCAGACTGGGAATATAAAAGTCCGGGAAGTATGCGTGTTCATTATCATTCCATATATAGGGAAACCCTTGTTCAACCTTTTTCGGCGCTAATCCTTCAACAGTTGCCCATTTATAAAAGTCAACTTCCCATTGCCCTTGTAGTTTAACTCCGTCAACTATGATTTGTTTGGTTCGTCCTCGGTTACTGCTGGTATATGCTGCGGGGTTTTTCAGTACAGCCCGTTTCATAGAGTCGGATAATTTCTTTTTTGATTCTTCAGTATGAGTTAGAGTTCCATTTCTAATTTTAGTTGCTAATCCTTTAGCCCTAGATTCGGAAGTCTGTTTTGGTTCCTGTCTTCCTTCATCCTTTGCTTTTGAATATTGATTTCTTCCTTGTTTGCCTAACATGCCGTATGATGCTTTAACTACTATAGCCTGTGGATTATGCTTACAGCGAAGTTCGTGCTGCTGTTTTGAGCGTGTGCTATTAATTTCCTTACTACAGTATATACAGTGATTCATATAGTTATTTATTATCTAGAGTGGAGTCCAATGCTCTAACCAAGTACTTATTATACAGTGAGCACCCCTCAGCGAGCAATTGACTATGTGGCAAATTACTCACAGAAAAGGAGCAAAACTCCACAAATTCTTGGGGATTTCCTACCAAATTTCCTGGTTTCACGGTGGGGTTCTGCGTTTTTTAGGGTAGATTTAGAATGGAGCACTGTGGGGTTTGGAGGCTATCGTAAAATGGTTTTCACCTCAAACCTCAGTAATACCCCTGCCCTCCCCAATAA
>Ga0209084_1002120_pt1 | contig 15779 bp, 17 predicted proteins | sample C_130820_MF_Meta_FD_187309 | JGI IMG/M metagenome (GOLD analysis project Ga0209084, IMG submission 187309) | Freshwater microbial communities from Lake Croche, Canada to study carbon cycling - C_130820_MF_MetaG (SPAdes) (version 2) | ecosystem: Environmental > Aquatic > Freshwater > Lake... | reverse complement strand
ATTTAATAGTATTAATTTTAGTATTATTATGAAATTTATAGATAGCTTCTATTAAATTATTTAATGATTTATAATAATTACTATATAAAATTAATTGGTTTAATTCATTTATATTAATTATTGACGAATCAATAAAACAGTAATTTAAAAAATTGGATTTAATAATGAAATTAATATTATTTATTTTAATATTAATTTCATAATCATAGTTGGTTTCTTCTATACATGATATAATACTTATATTATTTTCAAATTTAGGTAACATAACTAGGTCTTGTAATTCATACGATAATTTATTAATGGCAGTCATTAATATTATGTTTTATTGTTTAAATTAATTGTTTTCAATTTTTTTGATACATATTGAATAATATATATCAAATAAATCGGTTTCATCAAATACTAGCCTTCTAGAAATAATATATACTTCTTGTTCGATATTAGTAAATCTTATAAATGGGCTACTGAACAGTGTTTCATAATAATAATAATCTCTTAAAAAATCATATGTATTATTTTTCTGTTGTAATGTCATATTATTATATTTATTATTATATATATTATTTTCAAAATATTGACATAATATAATTTTATAATAATCGTGTTGTATTAATTTATTATTATATATTATCATATTATAATGAATTATTAAAATCATAAAAAGTATTAAAGTAGATATTAGATACATACAATTATTAATAATTAACTTTAATTAAAATTATATTCAATTTTTAATTAATTATTAGCTTTAATAAAAATAGCAATTAAAGCACTAGTATAAATATCAGTAAATATACTTTTTGTTATTTTATTTTCTAAATCAGATAAATCGCTTAATAATTGAGCTTTATTATTTATGGTAGAATTTTTTAATATTTTCAATGTTAATTCTTTTAATACAATATCTAATGAATAACCATTATTTTTAATTATTAAATTAATATTATTATATATTTCAATAAAATTTATATCTTTCATATTTAAATAATGATATATATTATTAATATCATCATATGTAGGTACCCCAGCAATTTCATAACAATTTATTGGTATAATTTCATGTGATTTCATTGATATTGATTGTAATAAGTTTATGGCTTTTCGCAAATCACCATTTGATAAATGGGCTATAATTTCTAATGAATTATCATAAATACTTAAATTTTCATTTGTACTTATTTTTAATAATGTTTCAATTATTTCATTTTTATTTATAGGATTAAATCTAAAATTAGCACATCGTGATCTAATTGCAGGAATTATTTTATTTTCATAATTACATATTAAACAAAATCTAGTAGTTTCTGAATATTTTTCTATTATTCTTCTTAATGCAAACTGAGCATCAAATGTCATTGAATCAGCTTCATCTAGTATAATTAATTTAACGCCTTTTTGAAACATATTTTTTTTTTCAGCAAATCCTTTTATTTCTTCACGGACTGAATTAATACCTCTATCATCTGAAGCATCTAATTTCATAGTCATTAAATTTATATTATTACCATATAATTCTTTAGCTAAAGCCATTATTGTTGATGTTTTACCTGTTCCTGATGTACCGTGAAATAATAAATGGGGTAATGAATAATCTTTTAACATATTTTTTAAAATTATTAAATTTTGTTCATTACTTATTATACTGTTAAAATCTTGGGGTCGGTATTTTTCAATCCAAGGTAAATAATTCGCCATAATATTAAGTAAAAAGAATTAATACCTTTAAATTAAAGTATTTATATTATACTAACAATATAATAAACTAATCTAATAAATTGTATATATTCATCACAACCTTTAATTAAATTTTGATCTACATCAGCAATTTTTAAAATAATATTTGATTTTTGGTCGTTTGATAGATTACCACTAATAATATAATCGTGGAAAAGTAATATTTGATTTACTAATGAATAACCTTGCATACATATATTTTTTATATAATTATCAATATTTTTTAAATCCTTATTAAAAATATATGTAGTTAATTCAGTAAATAGTTTATTAGGTAATATTCCTGATATTTCTTCTAAAATATTATCATTATATTCTTCACTATAACAATTATAACATTTTTGTAAAAAATTAATTGCTTTTCTTAAATCACCTCTTGAAAGTTTAACTATTTTATTTAATAATATATCAGAACAATGAAAATTTTCTTTTATACTAATCATTTTTATTTTATTAAAGATATCACTTTCTAAAATTGGTTTGAAACAAAATAAAGAACATCTTGAAATAATAGGATCAATAATTTTATTGTGATAATTACAAATAAAACAAAAACGCGTAACCTTTGAATATTCTTCTATAATACGTCTTAATGCAAATTGTGAATCTGGTGTCATTGTATCTGCTTCATCTAAAATAATTATTTTCCACGGTGGAATATTATCATCTAATTTAACTGCTTGTTTAGCATATAATTTAATTTTTTCTCTAACAACATTAATTCCTCTTTCATCAGATGCATTTAATTCTATTATTCTATTAGAAATATATTTATCACCAAAAAGTTCTTTTGCAAGGGCATGTATGGTTGATGTTTTACCACAACCAGACCCACCATAGAAAATTAAATGGGGTATATTTTTAGTTTTAATACCATTACGTAAAGATTGTATAATATTATATTGTGTTGTTATATCATCTAATTTATTAGGTCTATATTTTTCTACCCATTGCATTAACTCAATAAATTATTTAATTTTTAAATAATAATTTATCTATAGTATAATTATTATTTATCTATAGTATAATTATTATTTATCTATATTATAATTATTATTTATCTATATTATATTATATGAATTTAAATACAACTCCTGTTGGTTTTTTTCAGGATTATAATCCAAATACAAAAGCTATACGTTCGCAATTAGTTAAAAATATTATAAAAGTTAATCAAAATGAAGAATCTAAATTAGAAGAAATATTTTTTTCAGATGAAAATATAAATTTAATTAATAAACAAATTGTATTATCAGTCTGGAAAAAAACTAATAATAAATATAAAATTAATTTTCAAAGTAAAGACAAATTAATAATTGTAATGCGTTATGTATTTATAGAAAATGCTAAAAATTTACCATATAATATAAAAGGTCAAATATATGAATTAAATTGTAATACTGTTGGTGAAATATTACCAAATATTATTACAAATTTTGAACAACAATTGGGATATTTAAGAGATATTGAAAAAAGAGGAGATTTACCACCATTACCACAATCAAGTACGGCTAATAGAACATTACCGACTGCAAATTTTGATATATTTCATTAATTTTAAGTATATTTTATTAATTATTAAGAAAATTATTAATATATATATATATTAATAATTCTTTTAGTTTATTATAATTTAATAGATAATTTAATAGATAATTGTACCAGATGTGGTGTCTTTTACTAATTCATACATAAAAATAATTCCTGTTGTACTAGCAAGTTGATTAAATCCTAACACATCATTTGCACCAAGATTTGGGATGGGTTGGATAGGTTGAAAGGTTTGTACAACACTATTAACAACTGTAATACTACCAGCACAATAAGGATCATATAATATGTATTCATCAGTGTATCTACCAGCATCATAATCAGCAGGTACTATAACGGCAGTCTTTGAACCAATAACAATATTTTTCTCTTGTGCAAATTGGTTAGTTTCACTTAATACAACTGAACGTAATTTATATTCATCCTGTCTAATTCTAAAACTATATTCAAAATTAATTCTTCTGTCATTAAGTCTTTCAAAACCGGCTACAGCACTTGGTAGTTTAGTAAAAGCAAAAGATGATAATTGATTATTGGTAATAATATTAGTACGTCTATCAACATAAAAGAATAAAACACCACGGGAATAGATTAATGAAGTATTTTTAGGAACAACCATTCCATTTTCAACAATAAGTTGAGTTTGTTGTAATGCATCATTAAGATCAACAGGTTCGTTATCATTACTATATGGTAATTTAAGGTTAATCATATGCACATTGGTAACCATAGGTTTAATATTTTGTTGATAAGGATTAGCATTAAACATTTGAAAACTAGGGGTAACAGTGATAACTGTAGGTCTAAATGAAAATGCAGAAAGTAATCTTTTAAGAATAGTACCATCAAATCTTCCATAGACAAGGTCTGGGCTATCATATTTATTCATTTTGCAAGTATCAACGGCAGTGATAAATTCAGCAAATGATGCATTATAATATTGACCATTACGAAGGGATAATACATTATTCCATAATTGATTTTGTAATTGGGCTCTATTATATAAATCAACCATAACTGATCTAGTATCACAGACAACATCATTAGGATCTTTAATTAATGCATCATATAAGAGAACATCAGCCATTGAGGTAAATTGTTCTTTATTGTATCTAGTTTTAACAATATTTGAAATATTGGAATGGATAAAATGTTGTTCTAAAACATCAATTCTTGGTAAGAAAAGGGCAGCAATAACTGGATGAACGTTATTAGCAATGCTATGAATATCTCTATTATATTTACCAGTCAAAGCTTCAAGTCCACAATCTTGATATTGCATAGATTGTAAGAAAACCTGACTATGAAGACCTTTACTAGTGGCATTTAATTTAAGAACGTCTTGAAGAACTTTATAGTCACTATCAGATAATGCATTAGTAAAACCTTGATAATCAACATTTACACTACCTAATAGTTTCTGAAGATTAGTATTAGGTTGAAGAATATCAGGACTTTTAAGTCCAACTAATTCATTTTCATAAATTCTTTGAAATTCACTAAATTCTTCATCTGAAAGTCTATATTTATCTTTATATTTTTTAGCTTTCTCTAAAAGAACGTGGAATGGATAACTACTATTGGCATATTTATCACGGATAAGCTGAGCAAATTTCTTGGCTTTTTTTGTAATCATAGTATATTTTTCAACAAAACCACGTTGAATTTTTTCAATTAATTCTTCATTACCATATTTATTACGTAAGTTTACAAAGTCTTGTTGATTGATTTTTCCATTACTTCTTTTAAATAATTTTTGAATTTCAACATCAACTGATACATTGTCTTTACCTGAATTTTCTTTTCGTTGGTTATATTTATTACTATTATCCATAACTAATTATATATTTTAAACTAGAAATTTTTTTTATATTTTTTTATATTATTTATAAAAATTTTAAACTAAATATAAAAAATATATGATTAAACAAAAACTAAACTTTTTATAAAATAATAATATTTAAAAGTTTATAATTATAATTGAATAATGGAAAGTTCATGGGTTAATAAATATAAAGCCACCGTATTAACAGATATAATTGGACATAAAGAACCTATAACAAAAATTAAAAATTGGTTACTAAATATAAATAATTTAAAATCAAGATCTATTATTATATCAGGAGTACATGGAATAGGTAAGAGTCTTACTATAAAATTATTATTAAATGAATTAAATTATTTAACCCGTATTATTTATCCAAATGAAATTAAAGATCACCGTATTTTTGACGACTTTAATGATTATTATAATCATAATAATTCTATATATTCTAAAATTAATTTTTATGAAGAAAGAAAGAAAGAACTAGTTTTAATATTTGAAGAAACTGAAAATATAACTTTAACAAGTGAAAAAAAATATATTATGGATATTTATAAAGAAAATAATAAATTAAAAGCATTTCCTTTAATTTTTATATCAAATAATCAACATTCAAAATTATTAAATGATCTAAAAAAAAATTGTGAGGAAATAGTATTTGAGTATCCAGCATTAACTGAAATATATGAATTAATTTATAAAATTTGCGATAATGAAAATATTAAAATAAAAAATAAAACAGTACTAAATGAATTAATATTATTTTCACAATTTGATATTAGACGTTTAATAAATTTATTACAAGAATTATCATTTCATTATAAATTTATTGATGAAAATAATATAGCATTATTCATAGAAAAATCAAGACCAAAAAATATAGATACAGGTTTATTTGATGCAACAAATAAAATATTAAATAATTATCTAGATTATGAAACTATAATAAAATTATATGAATTTGAAAAAGTATTATTACCATTAATGATCCACGAAAATTATATTAAAAAGATTTTACATAAAAATAAAGACAATTGGTCTGATACATTATATAATCTAGTTAAAATATCAGATTCAATATCACGTGGTGACAATATTGAAACAAGTATTTATACCGATCAAAATTGGTATTTACAAAATATACATGGTTTTTATACATGTTTAAATACATCATATTGGATAAATAAAAGTAATAAAAATTATAAAATAGATAATAGTCAAATAAAATTTTCATCTGATTTAAATAAAACATCCTTAAAAAATATCAATAGAAAAAATATTACAAATTTATTAAAAATATTTCCAAATAAATCTATTTATGATATATTAATTTTAAATAAAATATGTAATCATTATATTTTAACTAATAATGAAGTTAAACTAATAGAAATATTAAATAATTATACTAAAGATATTACAGTCAAAGAAATAGAATTATGTTTAAAAATTGATAAAACTACTGAATTTAAATTACTAAATTCAAAAGATAAAAAAAAAATTATAAAATTAATTAAAGTAGTTTAAATTTATAAATTATACATATTCTTCAATAATATTTGTTAATCCAATAAATTGTATATTATTAGTATTATTTATTGGATTAAAAACAAATATTCCATCAACTAAAAAATTTAATGTTTTATTTATAAGATTAAACATATTTTTATTATCAATATATATAACATCATTAGATAATAACTGATATATAAAAATAGTATCTATATTATCATCATTTTCAAATATAAATTTTTTATTTCTCAAATCATTAATAAATTTAATTTGATTTTTATTTACACCAGGTATTGAACTGGACCAAATCCATAATTTTGTATCCGGTTGATAAATACCAAAAAAAATATAATTACCTACTAATTTTTTATTTTTATCATCACTAATTATTATAATATTTTTTCTTTTTTCATCAAAATTAATATTATAATTTTTTTTAATATCTATTTTTTTATTAATTTCTATATTTTTATTATTATTATATATAGTAATTTTATTTAAAATATTTGATTTATCTTTTTTTTTTAAATTATTCATTAATAATAAATAGGAAAAATATCTAATGCTTAATATATAATGGCTATAAATAATAATAATAATAATAATTTTTTATTTATTTTAATTTGTATTGGTATTATATTTGTTGTTTTTATATTACCATGTTTAGAAAATATAAATATAAATGAAACAAATAAATTAAAAGAAACTTTTGATAATTTACAACTTCCTAAAATAGACCAAAATATTTGTTCTCAACAATGTTGTAAATTTACTCAATGGCCTATTCCATTTAATACCACTGATCCAAATAATAAAATGGATTTAAGTAATTATATTGGTTCTAATTTTTCTTGTAATAACGGTCAAACTGGGGGAGGTTGTGTTTGTTATACCAAAAGTGATAATGATTATTTAGCTAATCATGGACAACAAAATACAAAAATGGATTAGATTAATATTATATTTATTAACGTATTATATTATATTTATTAATATTTAATATCTAAGTATTTAATAATGCTAACCTTTCTTGTCGAAACAAAACAAGAATATACAACCCAACTAATTAATGTTTTAACACCTTTAGTATATGAAGGATTGCAATCAGTATATACTGAAGTTAGTAAATCATCACCTAACGAACATATTTTAAAATATTTTCAAATGGGAATGCAAAAGATACCAAAATGGAACAATGAAACAATTAAAAATGAAACTCAACGTATTATGAATAATTCAAAAAGTTATTCATGGTTAGAAGATTTAATAAAAGCCACATTAAAAGCAAATATAATAGTATTAACATATAACCCATCTGTATCAGCCCAGGTAAAAGTAGATCCATCATTGTATCAAAATATAAAAATAGAAGATTTTATTCATATTATCTATATAGAATGTGCTCGTGAATTATGGAATAATCCATATTTATTTTATCATAATTATCCCCCCATTGAATTAAAAAGAAATCATCGTGATTCTATATTATTAATAAAAGACTGTATTAAAGAAGGTATTAGAAAATTTCTACCAGTTAAACATATTTTACAAATATATTTAGGAGAAGAAGAAGTTATTGTTAATCATAATGATAATAATTTTGATAAAAGTATTTCTGATTTTGAAGAAAAAAATATTACTAGATTAGTACAAAAAGATTTATATACACCAAATGAATATTCTAAAAAAATAGAAAATAAAGCAAATATAGTAACTGATAATAATTCTAATAAAATAATAAAAAATAATAATTCTAATAAAATAATAGAAAATAATAATTATACAATAACACAAGATACTGTAGGAGCAAAAATATTAGGTATTATAAATGGTAAAACTATTAAATTAACTGATAATCAAACCGATAATCAAACCGATAATAAAACATCAACCGATATGAGAATTAAAAAAATAATAGAAAATGATTTAAATGAAACTGAAACATCAATTTGTAATAAAAACACAGGTCATTTTGAAGAAGTTTTTTCTAATGGTGATCAAAAAGAACAAAATATACCAAAAAATGATGACTCACAAAAAACATTTCTTAATAATTATTTAAATAATAAATAACTGATTTTATTTTACCACAACTGATGGCGATATAATATCAATAATACCAAATGATATTGATGCAATTGCACCAATCATAATTATTTCTTTATTATTAATTGTATTTTTAGGTACATATCTAACAGATAATCCAACTATAAATCCAAATAATAAATACTTTACTATTTTTTTTTTAATGTCTGGGTCTTCTATATTTAAACTATTTTTCATTTAATATATAAATTAAATAGAAAATAATTATTTCTTATTTAATTTAATGACTATTATAAATATTATAATTTTTCTTAGTGTTTTTATTCTTGTATTATGGTTACAAAATAATGATGATTTAAAACAAGGTATAACTAGGACTACCCTTTATGATAAAGTTAAAATACCTATTGTATCTGCATTAATTGTTATAATAATTAAAGATTTTAATTATAAAGATTTTAATTATAAAGATTTTAATTATAACAATTGCATGACTATGTTTAAATCAGTTGAAACTATTGAAATTATACCCAATAATAATAATGTATTAAATGCTATTTATACTGGTCCACCAGATTTTTAATTATATTAAATAAATTAATAAACGATATTAATATTTATCTCACTAATATTAAATGACAACAAAAAATATAAGGTTCGGAGCATCCCATTTAGAAATTAAAAAATTCAGTATTCCAGATATGGCAGAACATTGCACTATTTGTATGGTTGCAAAAAGAGCTAGTGGTAAATCTTATTTAACTCGTGAAATTATGTATCATAAACGTTCTATACCATCAGCCATAGCAATAAGCCGTACTGAAAAATTAAATAGATTTTATGGTGATTTCATTCCTGATTCATTTATATATTATGAATATGATTCTAATGTATTATCAAGGGTCTATGAAAGACAAAGTATAATGAATACTGATAATAAAAAAAGAAAGGATGAAGGAAAAACTGAAAAAGATGATCGTATTATGTTAATAATGGATGATTGTATGAGTTCAAAAGGTACATGGTTAAAAGATCCAAATATATTAGAATTATTTTTTAATGGACGTCATCATCATTTATCATTTATTTTAACAATGCAATTTTCATTAGGTATTCCACCAGAATTAAGATCTAATTTTGATTATATATTTTTACTAGCCGAGGATATGACATCTAATAGAAAAAGATTATACGACCATTATGCAGGTATGTTTCCAACATTTGATATATTCCAACAAGTATTTAGTGAATTAACAGAAAATTTTGGATGTATGGTAATTAATAATAGAATTCATAGTAAAAATATATCTGATAAGGTATTTTGGTATCGAGCCAAACCAACCCCATCATTTAAAATAGGATCAAAAAAATTTTTAAATTTTCATAAAGAATCTTATGATGAAGATTGGAATAAAAAATTAGTATTATTTGATCCTAATATAGCTATGAATAAAAAAAATTCTGTTAAAATAATTATTGATAAAATTAAATAATTATTAATTTATAAAAATAATATTATAATTTATAATATTATTGATATATTGTTTCTACCTTTTTATAAAAATATTGTTTCTGCCTTTTTATAAAAATATTGTTTCTACCTTTTTATACTTTTAATTTAGTTTCCAAATTTTTAGTTTGTTCTTCAATATCATTTTTACGTTCCTCTAACTTTTTAATTTGTTCTTCTAGTGATTCCCGTTTGTCTTTTATTTTTCTTCTTTCAGCTTTATCAGTTGTATTTTTTAATTCTTCTTCTACTTCATCAAAATTCTTTCTTCTATTTTCAAGATTTTCTTCTAAACCTTTAGTAACTAATTGATTTTTTCTATATTCATGATATACTTTAGCTTTTTCTTGATTTTCCAAATATTTTTTCATCATATCATTTAACTGTTCGTTAGCGTGTTCTGTTTGTTTAACATATTTATCATTATCATCAATCATAAAAGCACACCATTTACCATTATCCATAACATAAACATTATGATGGGGATCAACACTTCTTAAACGTTCAGCATGAGCACACGCACCTTCATATGTTGAAAATGCACCTCTAAATTTTAATGCAAAAACATTATCTTCAGTTGAATATGTTTCTTTTTGTTCTTCAGTTCTATAATCATTATTATTATCAATTGCTTGTTTAATATAATTTTTACTAAAAAATGAAACACAAATGAAAGATTGATCGGATGGATTAAGGGTATCTTCGGTTAAATAATCTACTTTTGACATATTATATATAATTATTATAAAATATAATCTTTAAATAAATATTTTAATTATTATGTTTAACACTAATTGATTCATAACCCTGCCAAATATCAGGATCTGAAAACATTTTATTAAATATTTGGGTAGGTCTCATATTATAAGTTTCATCAATTGTTGATTCTTTATCATCACGTATTGCTCTAGGACATACTGTTTTTTGATTATATGCCTTGGATAAATAATAGGTTAAAATAATTAAACCAGAAAATAACATTAACACAGATATATTATATAATAAATGATTCATATTATATAATATTAGATAAAAAATTGAATTAAAAACAATTATTAATATTATAATAACTAATATGCTAAATACAATAGATAATAAAAATAATTTAATCAAAATAACAAAAAAAGAATTAATAAATAAATGCAAAGAACTAGCTATTATTAATTATTCTTCAAAAAATAAATTAGAATTAATTGATATTATTAATAATCAATTAATAGAAAAACAAGAAAATCAAGAAAATCAAATAATAGAAACTCAAATAATAGAAACTCAAATAATAGAAACGACTGATCCTAAAATAGAATATAATAATAAAAATTTATTAATTGAACTACAACAAACATATAAATTAAAAGACATTGCTATAAAATTAAATTTAGCAATAGGAACAATACATAGATGGATTGAACTAGATAATATACCATATCATTATACATTTGATTTGTTAAGATTACTAACAAAAGATATAGATTATAGTATTTATAAATCAAATCAAAAAGATCAATTTTTTACACCAATTGATATTGCTAAAAATTGTTGGGATAAATTTATTGAGATTACTAAAATTTCAATAAATGAATATATATTTATTGAACCATCTGCCGGCGATGGTAGTTTTATAAAATGTATCCCATCTAATTCAATTAGTTTAGATATTGAACCAAGACATGCTAATATTATAAAACAAGATTTTTTATTATGGAAACCTATGGATACAACTAAAAAATATTGTATAATTGGTAACCCGCCATTTGGATTAAGAGGACATACCGCATTAAATTTTATAAATCATTCATATGAGTTTGCCGATTATGTGGCATTTATTCTACCACAATTATTTGAAAGCGATGGTAAAGGTTCCCCTAGAAAAAGAGTAAAAGGCTATAACCTAATTTATAGTGAAAAATTATCTGGCTTTTTTCATACTCCAGATAAAATAGAAGTTGATATAAATTGTGTTTTTCAAATATGGTCTAAATATAATTCTAATAATAATTTTATTATAAATTCAAATAAAAATGACAAAATAAGAGTATATTCTTTATCAGACGGTGGTACAGTTTCTACTACAAGAAATAAAAAAATGTTAAATAAATGTGATATATATATACCATCAACATGTTTTGGAAAGGAAACAATGAAATTATATTTATCATTTAATGATTTACCAAATAAAAAAGGATATGGTATTGTATTTCTAAAAGATAAAGAAAATATGATAAAAAAATGTAAAAGTATTAAATGGTGTGATATTGCTTTTTTATCTACTAATTCAGCTTATAATTTAAGAACATCATTAATTATAAATGCTTTAATATAAAAATTAAATAATACTTTTATTAATAAACTGTCCTATTTCATTTATATTATTATCTAATAGTTTTATAGAATATCCATTTGATACACACAATTCATTTATTTTTTGTGATGTATCTAATTTAAAATTACCAATACCTTTTCTACGTATAATTGATTTTGTTGGAAAATATGGAATACATTTAAAACTATTTTTTTTATATTGCTCCTCTGTAAAATTTTTAAAAATTGTTATATATACATCTTTCGGACTAATATCAACAAAAATCATATAATCAGAATTCCATGGATATTCTCCTAACTCATGTTGAAATGAATGATTTGATGAGCCCATATGTGATGTTTTTATTTCAACTGATTTAGTTTTAATTTTACCATCACCATCTTTAGAACCTCCAATTTGTTTAGTTTTAGTTCCATCAATTTTTGAATTAATTTTTTGTTTTTCACATATTTTTTGTATTAACATTTCACCAACAATACCTATATTATTTGCTTGTAATACTGGTAAATCTTTATAAATACTATTATTCCAAATATTTACTTTTTGTTCTTTTATTTTTTGAATATTAATTATATCTACTAAAATATTTGAGGATATATTATTTTTATCATCATCAATTATTAAATTATTTAGTTTATCTGTTATATTATTCATTATATATTAAATATACTCTTTATTTTTAATATAATTCAATTTTTATTTAAATGAATTAATAAATTCCCAATTTAAATTATTACATATTTTCTTCCATATATCATCATTTTCCATTAATTTATTAGGATCCTTATGTAATGTAAAACAGTCTAATAAATGATCTAATTCAAGTAATTCGCAAAATTTATATAAAACATATGAATATGATAAAAAATTTTTTCTATTTTTTTGTTTATATAATTCCCAGGGTAATTGAATTTTTGTAAACATTTTAATAAATATTTTTTCCATATCTCTAGTTATTTTAGGTGGTGGTAAATTACTTAATTTATTAATAATATAATGAATATGTTCGTAATATGAATTATAACCTAATTTTTTTAATATTAATTTCATTTTTTTTTTATTTAATTCATTAAAATTATTTATTCTATTTTTATTTAATTCAATTATAATATCTTTATATACATCCTCTGATATTTCTGGTGTTTGTTTGGCTTGAAATTGATTTAACCATTCCCTAAAATGATTTATTCTTCTATATGGTGAATAATCTTTTATTTGTCTATCTTCATCTAATATAATATCTTCTATTTCTCCACAACATTGACACACATAAGCAGAAATACCATAATCTAATATTTTTTCTAATTTACAATCATCGCAATATTTTATTCTTTTGGTACCATCATCCATATTAATACGTACCCCTTCAATTCTTTTCCAATATTGTTCAAATAAATCGGCTTTATTTACATCAGTATCAATTGGTTTATCTACTTTTTTTTTTCCTAAATATTCCATTATATTTTTTGATTCTTTAATAATATTTTTATTTTCATCTCTTAATTCATAGTATTGAATTATTAAATCACCAGTTTTATCATAATAATCCATTTCATTAAAATTTTCAGTTAAATTTTTTTTTATATTATCTAATTCATCTTTTTTATTTAATAATTGGGCTCGTTCATTTAAATCATCTATTGTAAATTTATATCTATATTTATCCATTTGTAAAAGTTTATCGTTTATTATTTCAATATCTTCATTATAAGTTTCTATTTTACTTTTATCAATTTTAAAATTTTTAATTATTTCTTTATGTTTTTTGTCTAATGTTTGCGATTCTTTAATATTTTGTATATTATTTTCTATTTTTTTAGAATCATTTTTTATTTTAAAAGACATTATATAATTTATAAATTAAATAGACTTTAAACTTTTTTATAAATATTTAATTATAATTAAGTTTAATTTTTATAAAAAAAATATTTATAAAAAATATTTAAAAATATTTAAAAATGTTTAAAAAATTGATTTTAAAATCAAAAAATTAATTTATTTTTATAAATATTTAATTAATTAAGCGTTTTTTAAACGATTAATTAATATTTATAAAAATAAAAAAATATCTAATTAATTATATATATATGGGCGGAGGATTGATGCAACTAGTAGCTTACGGAGCTCAAGATGTCTACCTTACTGGTAGTCCCCAAATTACTTTTTTTAAAGTTGTCTACAGAAGACATACCAATTTTGCTGTAGAACCTATTCCACAGACCTTTAACGGTGCTTCTGATTTCGGAAGAACTGTTACCTGCACCATTAATAGAAATGGTGATTTGATTACTAATATGTACGTTCAAGTTAGTCTTAACTCTGTCGCTTCAGGCACTGATTTTGGATATGTTCGTAGATTGGGTCTTGCTACCGTTCAACACTATAAAATTGAAATTGGTGGTTCTAAACTTGATGAACAATATGGTGATTGGTTAAATATTTGGTATGAACTTTCCCACAAGACCGGACAGGAACGCGGATATGCTCGTATGGTTGGTGATGTTCCAGAACTTACTGCTATTAATGGTAATGGAAAACCTGCATATGTTATGTATGTTCCTCTTCAATTTTGGTTTAACAGAAACAACGGTCTTGCATTACCTTTGATTGCTTTACAGTATCACGATGTTAGAGTTACCATTGACTTTAGACAAGCATCCCAATGTGTTAATGTAATGACTAATGCTACTGTTGGTCCTACTATTAGTATGAAAGATGCACAGTTGATTATTGATTATGTTTATCTTGATTCTGAAGAAAGAAAAAGATTCGCACAAGCATCACACGAATATCTTTTTGAACAGCTACAATTTACAGGTTCTGAATCATTAGCTTCCACCAATAACAAATATCGTCTTAACTTTAACCATCCCAGTAAATTCCTTATCTGGGCTCCTCATCTTAGCAAGTATGCTAATGCCAATAATTATCCAGCTTATGCTACTGATAATGATTGGGAAGCAGCCCGTGAAAGATATGCTAAAGTTATGTGGATTGCTACCCGCGCTGGTTTAACTAAAGCTGGTGAGGTCTATACAGTTTCAGGTAGCATTTCAGGTGAAGTATCATCACCAGGTAGGGCTTCATGGGTTGCTTCTGCTATTGAAGATAAAGTATCAGCTCAATTTGTATTTGCAAATGATTCAACTGTATCTTACCCTGCCACTCTTGAAAATGTTGTTTTACTAACTAATAACTTTACTTTGACTGATATGTCCCTTGGTAGTGACGGTGCTACCCGTGCTTTTGGAACACCAACTACGAATGCAGATGATTTTGTA
>Ga0209084_1002119_pt1 | contig 15783 bp, 13 predicted proteins | sample C_130820_MF_Meta_FD_187309 | JGI IMG/M metagenome (GOLD analysis project Ga0209084, IMG submission 187309) | Freshwater microbial communities from Lake Croche, Canada to study carbon cycling - C_130820_MF_MetaG (SPAdes) (version 2) | ecosystem: Environmental > Aquatic > Freshwater > Lake... | reverse complement strand
GTGATACCGATAGCCAATATGGGAGGAATCATAGACTTTACAGTCATTTGCATATCCCTAGCCGACTTTCTGTCCTGAGTGGCCAATTGCTCAAAGTCCAAGCCCATTTCTTGAGCTTTTGCCTTTAATGCTAGTTCAGCTTGTTGTATTCCAGCGATCTGATCTGCGGTCAATTTGTTTGAATTAATTGCAGTAGTTACTTCCTCAGATGAAATACCAAGGGTTTTTCCAATCAATTCAGTAGCCATTCCAGCCAATGGCCCACCCAAAGCAGTGGCAATCGTAGGTGCAATTTGTCCTAGCCAGCTCATAATATCCCTTTACTTCTTTGATAGTCTAAATGAATGCCATACATGAGTAAGGCCAATATAAATAACCATGTAAACAAACCTGTTGCCAGTGCCACTCGAACTTGCCATTTATCAATAAACTGCTTTCTTTTAAGTGCAGCCACTTCCACGGCTTTTTTTGTTCACGCTCGATTTTTTCTCGCTCTTTTCTGACAATTTCACGCATTTCTGTGAACTTTTGCCATAAACCAGGCATTCCGACCTGATAAATGATCAATTCTCTTAACTCCGTTTCCATTTGCTCCAACTGCTGCTGGCGCAATATTCTGTCCATCGCTTCTTGATTGATGGATACGTTTTTTAATGGCTGAAGTTTTGCCTGCTTTTCAGCTTCTTTGAATGATTCCTGATGGGTAAAAAAGTTACCCAAATGCGAACCTACGTCACTAAGGATGTCACCAACGTCTTTGCCGTCTTGTTTAAAGTCCTTGTACAACTCCACGCATTCTTTGATACCAGCGTGGGCAGCTTTGCAAGCAGCAAAGATCGTGATGGGGTCAATCATTTCAAGAACTTCTCACCCAAGAAGTGAAGCATAGCCCCTATGAGACTTGCAAACGCCATCCCCATCCACAGGCCACCCTTACTCTGGTTGGCAAGCTCCAAGAGCTTTTTAACGTCATCCCTGATGTCTCCAAGTTCTTTTTCAAGAAATTCAACTTTGGAGATTAATTGGCCATATTGGATTGGGTCAATTTCCATTACAAACCTCTTAGGAAAGCTATTGAGAATGTTGTGTTAGCTACAGTACTAGGAGTAGTGCTTAGTGATCCACCACTAGATTGTGCGACTACACCTTGAATATAGTCAGTTGAACCATTACATTTTACGATAGTAGAACAAACTGGTGTACTACCAAGTGCTGAAGATGCTGCCACGTTGTAAGCAACCAAAGTGCTACCATTTTGCAATATGCCACAACCCACCTGATATCCAGCAGTTGTGCTAGAAATAGTGGCACTAGCATTTACTTGGTAATAACCTGGCACATTGGGAGTAAAAGCATAGCTAGACTGAACCCAAATACTGTTTGTGTCATAGTTAACAGTCTCATATTGAATAACTGTAACTGTTGAACTAGCTATAGCTTGAGCTGTGATCTGGTGAACAAACGCCACAGGAGGACTAGCAACCCCAGTACCACCGCTTGTACGCCCTAATACACCAGAAAAAGATACGTTAGGCGTTGTTCCAGAAGTCACAGAAATGGGTGAAGTACCAGTTACTGATGAGACTGCTGTCGTATTGCCATAGTAGCTAGAAAGTCCAGCAATGTTGTCGTAAGTCCCAATTAGGTTTGAGGAGCTGTCTGTCAAAACAAACTTGTAGTTATACCCTTGGAGCAACCAAATCTCATAAGGGGGTCTGCCATCTGTCCCCATGATGATTGGATTGGTATTAGGAACTGTTCCGGCTGAGTCTGTGTAAGTTGGTATTGGAGTGCTAGAACCAGCCAAATAAGTATAAAGAAACCCACCATTTAAGGGGAGTCCTGTACTATTAGTCTGGGCTACAGCGTTGAATATGGGGGATAGATTGACGCTCATTGTTTACCTTTTGAAATGTCTGAAAGTTTGTTCTTACCAATTTCTGTCGCTTTTTTCATTTCTTCTTGTGATTTTTCTGCAGCTTTTTGCAGTGCTTTGGTTTCCATAGATGCAACTCCTTTTTCGGCTGCTTTACCACCCAAATAACCGCCCACAGCAGCTCCACCTGGGCCACCAATTGCCCCACCAATAGTAGCCCCTGTAGCAGTTCCAATCTTACCTAAGTGGCTTTCAATCAATCCAATTCGTCTAGTTTGTAAACCAGCGCCCTCATACCCATGTACACCTGGTGTTAAGTGACCGACCACATTTAAATAATGGAATGCTTTTTGTTCTTCAGGGCTAAATACAGCTTTGATTTTGTCTGCTCTTGCATTTAGTATTTTGTTTACAGCGTTTTGATTCCATTCGCCAGCTTTGGCAGCGCCAGCTTGGTAAATTTCTCTAGCAATACTACCCTTCATTTCATTCATTGCAGAATGTGCTGAAATTCGCAATTCGTTAGGTACTTCAATTTGCCATTTGGGTTCGCCTGTTTTAGCATCTAATGGCCCTGTTATTTTTCCATTAGATATTTTTTCAGCAGTGTCATAAATATGCTTCCATTGATCCAATGGCATACTATTTAATTTTTGTGGAATAGCATCAAAAGCAGTTGCAGTTTGAACGCCATTAGGATCAATGTCCCCAAACAACTGCTTAATTCCTTTAGAACCAAACAAAACCTTTTCTGCTTGATGTAAGCTATCAGCCTTTTTAAGCAACTCTAGACCACCGGCAGCACCAATATCACGTTCAATAGCTTGGTTAATTTTTCTTATTGTGGATGCGTTGTCTACAGTCCAGTTACTGTTTAATGATTTTTGTACTGCTGTCCAAGCTCCAACAGTATTGGGTTCATGGAAATTACCCATTTCATCTTCAAAGCCAACTGTCTTGGCCAAATTAATTAACTTTTCTGCGCTTGTTCCTACACCCTCATTTTTCTTCAGTCCTAAACCAGCTCTAAATTGTTCATTTTTTAACAAATCTTCAACATTAGATGATTTAATTGGGTTGTTCCCAGTTTTGTCGCTTGCTTCTTTGTAAAGTTGCTTCTTCTCATTTCTAAAGAATCCACTTAAACCCTCATCTCCTGAAAACGCATCGTTAATTCTTTGCCCACGCTCATAAGGCGTTACCAAGGTTGGACTAGCACCTGTGTTGTCAATTCTCTTTTGAGCATAATCTGATAGCGCAACTTGTTCATTAGCAATTTGCTGTTTGAACAATTGGCCTTCTGGTGTGTCCATTTTGGCTTTGGTGTATTCATTTCTTAGTGTGTTTTCGTTACCAGTAATAACACCTGGTCGAACTTGTGCGTTTGGCATAACTTCTTGTACTGCCTGAGAACGAATTGCTTGTTCTTCTTTTGGCACATCTGAGGTAATTTTAGATAGTTTAATTTGAGGATATACACCTCTAGCACCTTCTTCACCTGTGATCTTGCCAGCCAATGGGTTGTTTTCAACTTTGGCAGCACCAACACTACCAGCAGGGGCTTTTTCTTCAGTTACTTTTTTAATTTCACCAGGTCTTACAACTTCTAATTCTTTTGCTGCTTGACGTATTGGCTGAACAACTTTTGCCACGCCAGCGCCAGTTTCTTTCAAAGCACTAGGTATAGCAAATGAACCAACAACCCCCATGTTTCTCAAATCTTCAGGAGGTATCCCAGTTTTCTCAGATATTTGTTCAGGCGTTAAATGTAAAACATTAAACATATGGTTTACAACGTCTGCTGCTCTTTCACCAAAACTACCCAATGGGTGTTCGTAATTTTGTTTGCCAGTAAGATTAAGAGCTTTGCCCAAAGGTTGACTAATTGAAGATGCAGCAGCTTGCCCAATTTCTTCTGCTCGTTGTGGTGTATTGGCTGTTCTTGCTATTGCTTGGGTAACAGCACCATAGGCTGCCGGTACTGTAGCGCCATACAAAGAATCAATTGCTCCAGCAACTTTTTCACCCAACGCTTGTTTTTTCTGCTGAAATGAATTGATCATATCTGCCATAGATTGACTGGCAGTATTAGCAATCGTAGGTTTATTTTCTACAGGTTGATTTGTTGTAGGTTGCTTTACTGCAGGTTGTGTAGCCTTGGGTTGAGCCTGAACAGTTTTTGTTGGCTGACTTGTTTCACCTGATAAAAACGCTTCTAATGGATCACTAGACGCTTGTGTTGCTTGTTCTGTTGGCGCTGACTTAAACAAATTCTTTGCGCCTTTTTCAACAGTAAACATTGCGCCACTAATAACATGACGCTGAACAGGATCAGACAAGTCAATCTTTTGATTGGGGTCTAAACCAACTTTTTGAGCAACTGTGTTTATATAAGATTCTGTGTCATTTTTATCTTGAGGGGGTGCCCATCTTGAAATAACACCACGCAATGTATTAATGCCGTGTTTTTCACCATAAACTTTTAAGTTTTGATCGGCTGCAGCAATACCTTCTTCGGGTGTTTTATATTGCTGAAAACCAGTACTTGCACCCACTGGGCGCATATTGCCTGGGTTGTTTACAGGACGATTAGATGGTTCTGCGGTCGCTTGACCACCTCCCAAGAATTGTTCTAATTCATCCATTACAAACTTCCTGTTTCAGATAGTTTTTTAAGATTCCTATACTTCTCAAGAAATTCTTTATTTTGTTTTGGATTTGGAAACAATTTGTTTAATTCTTCTTTACGTTGTTTGGGGTCTTCAATATCTTTCACAATATTAATCCCTTCAAAGATTTTGCTTTCTCCGTTTTTGTTCCATTCCTGTTGAAAGGCTTTCATATTGTTATCGCCAAATTTCCTTGCAAATTCTTGTGCGCCATTGGCTTGCATATCAATATTGGTTTGATCTGATTGAACCCTTCTAGCAATTTTGATTAAAACATCTGGAGGAACTTTAATAGTTCCATTTGCTACAGCTTGCATATCCAATCCAGCAACTGTACTACCAACTGAACCCAATGCTTTCACATTAGTAATTGCCATGTTTGCCAAGTCTTTAGCCAACAAATCATATTGTTCACTTCCAATAGCCATTCTAATTTTCTGTTCAATCTGGCCAGGTATACCACCTTTGGAAAAATACAACTCGTTATTGATTTTGTTTGCTTGGTCAATAACTTCTTGAGTATTTCTTTTGGCTTGTGACAAGCCCATTTGTGAATTAATTAAATTAGTTCTATATTCAGCGCCTGATTTTTGGTCTATTGGTTCAGTAGGTTCAGGATTATAAGATTGTGCAGAACTGCGAACAGGATATGGTAACTTCATCTTAGTTTCCATTTGTTGCTTGCCTGTGGCTTCTGGAGCGCTAGGTGTTGTGCTAACACCCAAAGAACCAATTGCAGTCGCTCTAGCACCTTGATCTAGTGTGCTTAATAACTTCTCTTTAAGAAATTGTCTTGTATTGCTAGTATTGTTAATAGCTTGATCTAAATATGGTTGAATAAGTTGATCAGCTCTTTCTTTTGGAATACCCAAAGCCTTTGCTTGTTCTTCACCATATTTTTTCATCACTTCGCTTAGTTGATTTTTGTCAACTTTGTCTGGGTTTTGTTCTGATGCAATTATGAGTGGATGGTTAATCAATGGTGTTAATCTATTTGCAACTGCTGTGCTTTGTTTGTTAGCAAAATCTAGTTGTGCAGACTGAGTACCAACACCAGCCGTTTCTGTGGCAAATTTTTGTGCTTCAATTCTAGGTTTTTCTGTTCCGACAGCGACATTTGTTTCAGCTTTTAGTTTTTTCAATAACTCTGGTTTGGCTTCTTCAGCATATGCGGTTTCTGCTTGTTGTTGGCGCAAAGTCAAAGGGTTAATTTGTCCAGCTTGTTGATAAGCCTGAACACCTCTGGCCATATTAAGCATCTCTCCAAGAGTCATACCCTTGGGAGGTTCAATCTTTGATGCTACGTCTGAAATGTTAAAGTCTGCCATGTTTTACCCCACATAGGACATAGTACCCTGTGGGACAGGAGTACCATAACCAGGTTGTTGTTGGTTATAAGTGTTAGGATTTAACAATTGTGCCAAATACATATTGTTGCCAGCGTTAGTAATACCACCACTAATAGCGTTAGCAGCACCCACTTGACCGGCTGCCTGTGCGTTAGCAGCACCAACTCCTAATTGTGCAATGTTGGTAGCGTTGCCTGTAGCAAGGTTAGAAATACCAGCTGTAGCGTTTTGACCAATATTGGCTATACCAGACAATCGGTTAAAAATGTTTGTCTGTTGTGCTTGATTTTGAGTAAAGCCTTGATTTTGTTGGCCCATGTAATTTGTTAAAGCATTTTGATAAGCAGTACCTGCATAATTCTGGGTGTAATTTTGCAAACCTTTTAAAGCATTACCACCAATCAATCCACCTGTTGCGTTGTTTGCTAAATTTGTAGCATTCTGTCCTTCTTGGAGCTGAAACGCATAATTTGGCGCTAAATTAGCAGTCAAATCAGCGTTTGTCATTGGCTGATAGGTTTGCGTTGGCGTGGTCAAATATGGCTGTTGAGCATTAAGACCCGACAAACCTTGTGCTCCAGTTTGTTGATAAGGAGTGTAATTGGGCGCTAAATCTTTGTAAGTTGTTTGTAATTGCTCTTGGGCATTACTTGCTGCCTGAGACTGCGTGTTAGCAGCAGATTTAGAAGCATTAGCTCCAATAACAGAAGATGCTAAAACTGTTCCAGCTACTATCCAAGTCATAATATCCCCTTTACCAAATTATTTTGGAGTTCTGCAGCCCAATCTTTGAGCTTGTTTGACGCATCAAATAGAGCAGTTTCATCAGGTTCAATTAACTCTGCTTCTATTTCATTTAAATCAATCTTGTCAGTTTTGTGGATTGTTATGCCAATAGCGTCAGTAAGTGCTAAAGTGACTCTTTTTGTACCACTTTTGCTCTCAATTATATCCCCAGCAGACAATTTAACCATACCTTTTTCTGACCACGCCACTATTTCACCTTGGGCACACATAAAGAAATGATCTTTTTTGTGTACTTTACCCACAATTAATGTTCCCGCAACTCTTGGAACTTTGCGACAGTACATACCATCACTAAAGTAATGTTGAGTTGTAAGCTCAACTTGTGGCATTTGTTTAACATCTGCCTCAAGCCTTAAAATCTGTTCCCTTGTGGGAATGTGCAATACTTCATTCATAGATTGTAAAAAGGTACTTTGTATTGCTTACCATTGACTGTGACTTGCATATAGCCCGCTGGACTAGATGGAAGTGCTGGGGTTGTTGTTGTTGAGCTAAAGTTAAGCATATTCAAAAAGAACTGCTGCCAAGGGCGTGTAGGTCTTTTAGAGCTTGTATCCAAGAATTCAGTTTGTGGATAAGGATTGGTCTGGGGTGAACCATAGGTATTAGCCATTAGTTTTCCCCTTGACTAGCTTTGAGGTTAGCCGACACAATCGTTGCATTAATTGGATCGGTCACCACCACTTCAAAGATTTTGTCTCTAGACCAACCCAAACGTCTCCAAATGGCACGATTCTTGTACTTGCCAATCTTACCAATAGACACCCAATGTTCTTTAGACCAAGTAGAACCACCATCATTCGACCATCTCAGCATAGCTTTTGGATCAACACCTTGTGAATTATTAAATGCTGGGCTAGGAATAGTGTAAACAGGAAATTGCGTTCTAAGAGCATCGAGCAAAGCAGACGCTGTTTGCGCTGGCGTTACATTGTGATTAGCCGTGTACTGCGTAGGATAGCCACCAGAGCCATTTGTTGGCGTTCCAAGCGTCACTTGTGTTGTCTTAACCCTATTGGGTATTAAAGTGCTTAAATTGGCTGCAAAGGGCTGAATTGCAGTAGGGGGCACATAAGTGTCGTTTGTGTTGTAGTAAAAATAAAATCTACATTTATTGGTGTAAAAACTTGGAATACTTTGCCAAGAAGTTAGCGAATAGTATGGACTGGCAGCCAAAGGTGTTGAGTTAGCCGTGTAAGTATTTATGGCAGCAACACCTGTAGAGCCAATTGGATTTGTTGCGTCACCCGCACCAGTTGTCACTAAGTTCATTGGGCCGTACAAATTCATTACAGCATTAGGCCAAGTTCCATTCGATTGTGCTTGAGTTATTACGGCTTCTATTGCTAAATAACCGCCAGCACTATTACCAGCCACCATCAAACCAAATTGAGCAACTTGCTGCTGTAGTGTTGTCCACAAAGCGTTTTGGCTTGGGGCTAAAGACGATGCGCCAGGGTTTAACAATATGTTAATTACTTTTGCCACATCATTCACATTGTTTGGATAATCACCAGATGGGGTTAAACGATAATTAACAGCAATAACAACATAGTTATCTAAAACAATTGGGTTGTAATATTCTGTTTCATTGGCTTTATCGCCATTACTCCAACTACCAGCGTGAATCCAAACTACAACTCCTTTTGGCATCAGACCATTTTTGTTAACCACATCCCAAGACGATGGGCTAATAATGTCTACTTTTTGTAATGTGTCAGTCCCATAAGGGATATTTGATATTGTTGCGCCTAGAGCGGGCGCACCTAAAGAAACTCCAGAAAAATCAGTTTGAGAACTGGAGACATAAGTAGCGACTTGACCTGTTTGAGAATTTCCACTTATTGCATATCCTGAAATGGCAATGCCAGCTATTGCTGATGGAGTAAAACTGGCATTTGGGTTTGATAATCCTACACCGGGTTGAAACTGAATTTGCAATTCTTCAAAATATTGACGTTGCAAGTCAGAAACCAAGTGAGGTGCTCGTCTTAGTCTTCTAATTTCTTGGCCATTATCTGTGTAATTATTAGGGTCTAATTGATAGATGTTCCCATTTTGGTAGTCACCAACGTACACCAAACCATTGAAAGTGGCACAACAATTACCACGATGTCTGTGGTAGACGTTGTTACTGTCCACCGCTAACCATTTGTGCCACATTCCTGTGGTATTGTCCCAAACCCAAGTCAAATCTAGGCTAGGGAATGTAATAACGTAACATTCGTGACCTTCTAGCTGATATGTCCACGCAATAGCGTCTGAGATGTTTTGGTTAACCAAAGTCTGCTCAACTGCGTGGGTAGAAATTCTTGTTGGTACATAGCCGTTCATCATTACGATTTGGCCTTGACCACGTTGATTTCTAGCTAGATAGGCAAATGAGTTACCAACCCTTGATACTGAGAATTTGGCAATAATGCCATGCTGGGTGCTAGTGCCAGGTATTCTTTGGAATGGGAAAGGAAATGAACCCACATCCACCCAAACTTCGCTAGATACTTCACCAAGCAAATAAACTTCACGATGGTCTACCACCAACGACACAAGTTGATCTGGTGCGCCATCTTTGCTTGAAAACTGCAAAGGTGCTGATAAAGGGCTTAGTAGGTTACTACAACCAAATTGCTGAGTATTTGGCCTGTTGTAGACAAAGATGTTGTCCACAATGTCCACTACGTCAGCGCCCTGAAACGCCCCATCAGTTGCCGGTAATACTGAGAAAGCAGTAGCTGTAAGGGTAGACGAACTACCCAAAGGTGAAATGCTTGCTGTGGCAGATGCTCCACCTGTACCACTAAAGCTCAGAGCTGGGTTAGAAGTGTAAAAAGAACCACCATTGACTATTATGTAGTCGTTGTTTAGGCTAAAAGTGAGCGTAATTGATGCGCCCTTACCAGTCCCACCGCTAAACGATGTAGCCCCACTAGGTGCTGCCGTGTAAGTTCCTACGTTGTAAATAGATACGCCAGTAATAACGCCACTAATTACAGTTGTCACCTTTAATTGGCAAGCAGTTGAATAAGTGCCACCAAATCCTGTAATGATGTCTCCTACTGTATATCCTGTTCCACCAGAGGTAATGCTTGTAGCGCTAACACCAATTGAATTCCATGTAATAGTAGCAGTTGTGCCACCAATACTAGGGTTTGATATGGTCACCGCAGGGGGTGCTGTATAGCCTGTTCCAGCATTTAAAAGATTAACGCTTGTTACACTACCATTGGTAATATTTGTGTTGATTGAGTAAAGCCCTAGAGCATTAGCAGTTGTAGGTACTGAGGTAATGATCGTATTGGGGGGGATGTTAAGACCAGTGATGGTTTGTCCAACAACCAATGGCCCAGATATTATTCCTGTGACATTAATTTGTGAGCCTGATGCAGTACCAACAAAAGATGACGTTATGTATGTACTTATGTAAATACTGTAGCGATTTACGCCATCAGTAATCATTACATACAAACCATTGTCTGAAATGCCAACACGACCTGTCGTAGTGGTCAAGTTGCCCATTGTGAACGTGTTACCAAAAGCGTCTAAAGCGTACACGACTGAGCCACATACTGCTACCAAGTACTTACCGCCAGAGACTGTTCTTAGCCCCCTCACTTCTGCTCCCGCTGCTAAAGTGGTTAAAAGGGTAAGGCCAGGCGTTGGATAAAGCGCAACTACACCACGTTGACCAGGTTGTTTAAGTGGGTCTATTTCAGGTCGAAAGTTTATACACTCCTGATCATCTTGGTAGATTGATGGAGAAGTGTAAGATGGGCCAACAAACCCAAAGTCCATTATAGACCTGCCTTTGCAATAAGTTCTTGTACTGCTTGGATTAGGTAAACCATCACAAAACTGTTATCCACAGACTGATATATTGGATTGCCATTTTCGTCTACTTGGTTCGCTGTACCAGCTACGGCATTAGGCACAACTGATTGCAACTCGTCAGCAATGAAACCAACATCAGCCAACTGACTAGCTTGCCAAGTAAACGATCTTGGGGTTAATTGCTTAATCTTGTCTATGCCTGTACCGGCTGCAAGAGTAGCAATGTTGGACTTTAGTCTACGATCTGAGGTTGTGCCATAAGTTGTGGTTGAGCCATTTGTGCTGATTGCACCAACTGGAGTAACTGAGCTAGGTGAACCATAACCAAAGAATGCTAGGTTGCTACCTGTGTTACCTGTAACAGCAGCAATTGCGTTACTTGTAGCCCCACCCACATAAGCGCCTAGAGCGTTGGTTGAAGATGCCGTGGTTTGTGTGTACAACTCAACCACGTTAGCAAATGTACTAGCAGAACCAAAGTAAGATGCGCCTGTAATAGCTAGTCCACCTGAATAACTGTTTCCAACAGAACAAACAGATTGCAAACTAGGCACAGTACCTGTTGGTGTTCCCCATGTTCCATCGTTTCTCAAATAAGTGGATGTATTGCCAACAGGGGCAGAAATACCATAACCATTCCAATTAAACGTACTAGCCAAATAAAAACTAGACCAAGCATAACTAGGTGATCCAAGGGTCAAAGCGTTATTTGTAGCAGGGATAAAAGATGAGTTATACAAGTAGACTTGAGTGCTATTGTTTCCAATACCAATTGTGGCTGCAGACGCTCCGATACCATAAGTAGTACCAGCAGGGCCACTAGACGATACACCCACACCAACACCACCAAATGTAGAGTTAGTGGTTGTTGTGATGCCACCAGAGTATGAGTTACCAGCAGTTGCTACTTGTTGCAATGTAGGCGTTGATCCGCCAGAAGTAGTAACCCAAGAACCTTGCTGATTAAGGAAAAGCGTACTGCTTCCACTTGAGCTATTAGGAGCACTAATCGACACATTGCCCCAATAGAAAGCCCCAGCTACACCCAAACTAGCCCACAATTGTGAACTTGAACCCAAAGCAATTGAGTTACTGGTTGCAGGGACTAATGTAGCTCCAGATAGGTAAACAGTATTGGTTGATCCACCATTGTTGTTTTGGAAGCCAATTGTGTTGTTTGCTGTGGCAATACCATAGACTGAAGAACCGCCATATGTACCAGTTCCTAAACCAATTCCAACTGTGGCAAAACTTGCTGTGTTTGTGGTGCTATTCCCTGCGTTAGTTACAGTCTGCAACGTAGCGCTTGAACCTGACCCATTGGATGCTGCCGTGACACGGCCATAAGCATCAACAGTAATATTTGCACCTGTATAACTGCCTGCCGTCACAGCAGTTGTTGCTAATCCAACTGTGCCTGTGGATGTGATTGTTCCACCAGTTAGTTGGCCTGATGTAAAAGTAATCGAGGTTACTGTACCGCCACCACTAGGTGTAGCCCAAGTTCCATCATTTCTCAAGAATGTGCCTGTAGAACCTGATGGGGCTGGGATTGTGTAGGTGCTCCAGTAAAAGCTACCTGCAACACCTAAACTTGACCATTGTGAAGATGGAGCACCCAAAGCAATACCACTATTGGAAGATGAGCCATTAGAGTACGGCAAAAAGGCAGCACCTGACAATAAAACAGAATATGGTGTTGAACCACCATTGTTGCTTTGCATACCAATGTAATTGGCGCTAGTTGCTATCCCATAAACAGTTGTTCCTGTGGGAGAGTTAATTTGGTAACCAATACCAGTACCCACGCCACCAACTACACCAAACAAACAAGTATTTGTAGTGGTGTTGCCATAGTTAGTAACTGCTTGCAAAGTGCTGCCAGAACCATTGTAAACAAAATTGTTAACGTCATTGAGCCATGAAGCCCTAATAACTGTTGTGCCGTCAATAAAAGTTGTTGATGCCATTAGATGAAGCCCCCATGTAGGATAAACCCAGCATCTCTAGTCTTAGTGGATGTGAGTACATTGTCATAACGTGCCAATTGGACAGGTCGCATATTCGTACGCTTAATCGTACTCTTGCCTTGGGCAGCGTAACTTTGAATCATCCCGATTTGAACCGGACTGGCTTTGCCGTACATTGGCATGAGTCTTTCGGCTAAACACCATCGCAGAGCCATGTTATAGCCCTCTGGGAGTGCCATAACGTCATACAGCGATGTGTTTCTAGTAAAAATGTTATCAGCAAACAGATGAACTTCACCTTGTGCCGGGTTAGGCCATAAGAAGATATTGCCCAAAATTTCAGTAGGCTGATAGTAAACTGCTTTAGGCCAAGGGCCATTCAAGCTCTTTAAACCAATCATTTCGTATTCTTCTACGTTTAACACAGAAACAGGGTAATCTAGACCACCGCCTGTTATTGCTACGCCATTAGAAGTTGTATTAACACGAACAAAAGCACTATTTAACGTAAGTGGGCGCTTGTAATAGCCCACAATAGTAGTGGATGCGACAGTTTGGCTTACATTTAGTAAGTAAGTGCCCGCTTCCAAGATTTGACCACCAGCACCTGTGCCAAAACCTACAATCGTAGTGCCAGGTGTAATGCCAGTTCCACTCAAAACCATGTTCATGGACACAGCGCCACTATTGATGGATGTGACTGTGAGCACATTACCAGTGATTGACCCTACAAAGTTGGCTTGAATCGTGCCTGTAGGCCCTATTGAGTATTGTACTTGTCCAGGTGTTACGTTAAATACTATTTCTGTCTTGTAAAACACCATCATAGATTCGTTAGACCATTGATCTAACATATCTTGCAGCATATCAAATGCGTCTTGTGCTGCTTCTGGCGTGGGTATTTCGCCAGCTTCTAAAGCGCCAATATCTTTTAAAGCTCTGCTAATGATGTCTATGGGTTGTGTCATCTTTATCCACCAAAAGGTTTAAAAGTGTTGAAAACCCAAGGCAAAGCAGTTTTTTCTACTTGCACTAGCTGTTTTTCTAAGTTGGATTGTATGATATTTACGTTATCTTGGGTAGTTTCTTGAATAATCCAATCAATAATATTCTGTTCTTTTACCTCATTTAAGGGCGTTTTCATTACAGGATTGGCAAACTGATGTGTTCCTTGTTGCTCAACTGTGTTTGTGCCATCAGTTAAAGAAACAAAAAACTCAGCATGGGTGATCAAGTCCCCATCAGTCTCGATTGAGATTATTTTAAAATTCATGCAACCAAGTCCCATGTTTTAGATTCTTCATTCCATGTGTAACGCTTGGGTACGTCTGGTGTTCCTAAGTCTGTTGGATAGGGCATTGGGGCATCCCACAAACAAGTGGATTCGTTTAAGACCCAAGATGCGTAAGGTTTGGGAGGAATGAAAGCATCTCGACCAGCGTCATAGGTGTATCCAAGGCCAGCGTAATTTTTACGAAATGGAGTGCCACCTAAATTGTGTACACCTCCGTTTGTGTTGTAACTGGTTTGTTTGTATACGTCACCAGTGCGAGCAGACAATTCCGCTTCTTTGCCGTTGTCTTCATCTCTGCCGACAGTGACAAATACTACTACGTTGTTTTCATCTAATTTAGCAAAGTGTGCCATGTTTTTCCTTAACTGAATGTCACAGTTTCTGACGTTGTTGATGTTGCAGTAACTGAATAAATTGTGTAACCAGATACTGAAGTAATAGTTGTGTATGTAACACCACCAGAGAATGTTGCACCAATACCAGATGGAACTTTAATAATAGCAACACCTGAACCACCAGAGCCAGCAGTTGTTCCAGATCGTTCTCCCCCACCTCCACCAGAACCTGTATTTGTAGACCCTGATGTTCCATTAACTCTAGTAGTGTTATATCCAAGAACACCACCATTACCACCAATGCCAGAACCACCACTTGAAGGTGTTCCATTGAAACAACCACCACCACCACCAGCGGCATAATAAAGAGAAGAACCAGTTATAGAGTTTGCAGTTCCACTACCACCATTACCAGCTAAACCATTAGCATCATAAGCAACATTGTTTTGTCCATTACCACCTACTGAACCTGAACCTCCTCCTCCACCTCCCGGCTTTTGAGTACCTCCAGCACCTGAAGTTCCTCCATTATTTCCTTGACCTGATGGGGTTGCAGTTCCACCACTTGCCCCACCAGCTCCTCCACCTCCACCTCCAGAACCACCATTGCTTCCTGTTGGAGTTGCATTGCCACCACCGCCACCTCCACCATAAGCAGTAATTGAACTAAAAACTGAATTATTCCCAGTTACTCCATTAGGTATATCTGTTGATCCAGCTCCACCAGCACCAACTGTTAGTGTATAAGCAGTGCTAAAAGATAATGATAATGTGCTTGCTAGATAACCTCCAGCACCACCACCACCTGGTTCATAAAGACATCCACCGCCACCACCACCAGCCACCAGCAAATAAATTGCACTTAATGTTGAGGCAATATTAAACGTAACTGTCTCAGATGTTGTTGAAGTAGCAGTAACTGTATAAACACGATTAGCACCTACTACTGCACCTGTATAAGTTACACCAGCAGAGAATGTAGCAATGTATGCTTTGGGAATAGAAATAATGACTACACCAGAACCACCATTGCCACCAGCATTACCACCTTGTGCGCCACCGCCACCACCTCCAGTATTAGCAGTTCCAGATGTTGATGTGCCAACTCCACCATACCCACCGCCATTACCTCCACCTCCAGTACCACCTTGACCACCAACTCCCAAAGTATTTCCGCTATGTTGTCCACCACCCCCACCACCAGCATAATAAACACTAGAACCTGTAATGCTATTGGCAAGACCAGCTCCACCATTACCACATTGTGTACTTATAATGCTTCCATTACCACCAACAGCTCCCGCACCGCCTCCACCGCCTGATGTGACAAATACGTTTGAACTTGAGCCACCATTATTTCCTTGGCCTGATGGTGTAGCTATGCCACCTGAGTAAATTCCACCAGCATATCCACCACCACCTGATCCACCATTTCCCCCATTACCACTATTTGATCCACCACCTCCACCATATGAATGTATAGTGGAAAAATATGAATCTGATCCAGTAGTAGGTGAACTTGCTGAACCTCCAGCACCTACTGTAACTGTATAAGCAATATTAAGCGATGCAATTAATGTGTTCGTTAAATATCCACCAGCTCCACCACCACCTGTAGCATTTTGTGTGTAGCCAGCACCACCACCAGCCACTAC
>Ga0209084_1002116_pt1 | contig 15800 bp, 17 predicted proteins | sample C_130820_MF_Meta_FD_187309 | JGI IMG/M metagenome (GOLD analysis project Ga0209084, IMG submission 187309) | Freshwater microbial communities from Lake Croche, Canada to study carbon cycling - C_130820_MF_MetaG (SPAdes) (version 2) | ecosystem: Environmental > Aquatic > Freshwater > Lake... | reverse complement strand
CCGATTGCCATCGATAATGGCTTCATCGGGCTTGAACTGACTAATTTTTAAATCATTGATGCTGTCGCTTCGCAACTCTTTGGACACAAAGGCTACATATAATTTTTTAGTATCCAGCTCCTTCTCTTTCAAAAAAGGATTATTGGCAAAGCAAGCTTCTAAATCGGCAGCAGACAATACAATTACTGGAACATCATGACCAAAAGTTTTAAAGATTTCCTGTTTAATTTGGAAACCTACTTTTGCAGAACTTTCCTCGGATGAACTAACAAAAACATTTCCCGATTGAACATAAGTTTCAACATTTTCAAAACCAATCGACTCCAATGCCTTTTTTAATAGGTCCATTTTTATCATATTGTGACCAGATACGTTGATACCACGAAGTAAAGCGAGATGAACCATATTTTTTTTTAGTTATGTTTGTAATCGAATTAATTCAATTCAAATAGTAAAATTAGCAATTTATGTGAGGGTCTCGACAAAAAATCAGTTTTTTGAACGTCAGCTAACTGATATTACCAACTTCCCGCAAAACTTTAGAACCAAAGAAAGTGCTGATTTGTTCCTGATTTTAATGATCCATTTATTAAAACAAGGCGGTCGTGCAGGAATCGTATTGCCTGATGGTTCGTTGACTGGTGAAGGAGTAAAACAACGGGTACGACAAAAATTGTTGGAAGACTGCAACCTGCATACTATTATTCGTTTGCCTAACTCTGTGTTTCAACCGTATGCAACGGTAGCAACTAATTTATTGTTTTTCACCAAAGGCACACCCACCAAAGAAGTTTGGTATTACGAGCATAAATTACCCGAAGGACAAAAAGCCTATAACAAAACAAAACCGATACAAGCCAAGGAATTCAACCCGATTAAAACCTGGTGGAACGACCGCAAGGAAAGTGACATTGCTTGGAAAGTGGACATTAAAACCATAATAGATCGTAATTACGATTTGGATATAAAAAACCCAACCAAACAAGAAGCACCCCACGAATACAATAGTTTGGAATTAATGGATTTTCTGCATACCTCTTTTGATAAAAGTAATAAGTTGTTGAACCAATTAAAAAAAGCGGTGAAATAGAATCGAAATGCTATAGCCTATACAGATTTATAATTGCGTTGGCACTGCTGACACAATTCAAAGCTAATGAAAATCAGAATATTGATTTTGTGTCTATGCCATTGAAACAATTTTAAAATGACGATGCAAGAATACGTATTGTGAAAAAACTTTAAAAAAGTAAAATGAAATTAGAATCACAATTTTCAGAGATTATTTTCTTAATTAAATCAGCTCGCTTTAATGCTTTCAAAGCGGTTAACACGGAGTTGATTAATCTTTATTGGGAAATTGGAAAATACATAATTGAGCAAACAAACAGAAATGGTTGGGGAAAAAATACTGTTCAGCAATTAGCCCTTTTCATTCAAACACAAGAACCCGAAGCAAAAGGTTTTTCGGATAAAAACGTTTGGAGAATGAAGCAGTTTTACGAAACCTACAGTGAATTTCCAAAACTCTCAGCACTGCTGAGAGAATTAAGCTGGACAAATAATCTATTGATAATTAGCAAGTGCAATAGAATCGAAGAGAAAGAGTTTTATATAAATCTTAGTCTAAAAGAGAAATACACGTCAAGAGAACTCGAAAGACAAATAAACGCCTCTTATTTTGAAAGGATTATGTTAGGCAATGAAAAATTTTCAACATCCTTGGGCGTGTTACCAAACGATATGAAAAACAATTTCAAAGAGACCTATGTTTTTGAGTTTCTGAATTTACCCGAACCCTATACCGAAAGCGATTTGCAAAAGGAACTCCTAAAGCAAATGAAACATTTCATTACCGAATTAGGTAAAGATTTTTTGTTTGTGGGGGAAGAATACCGTTTGCAGGTAGGAAACAAAGACTATCGACTTGATTTACTTTTTTTCCACCGAGAATTGCAGTGTTTGGTAGCCATTGAATTGAAAATAACCGATTTTGAACCCGAATATTTAAGCAAACTTAACTTTTATCTAGAAGCTTTAGATAGAGATGTGAAAAAAGAACACGAAAACCCAAGCATTGGTATTTTACTCTGCAAAGGCAAAGACGAGGAAGTGGTAGAATATGCCTTGAGTCGAAACATTTCGCCCTCGTTAATAAGCCAATATACCATGGCGTTACCAAATAAAGAGTTGCTGCAAAAGAAACTACACGAAATTTACGAGTTGTTTGAAAGCAGAAAGAATAGCGAGGATAAATAAATAAAAAAACGCCAAAATGAGTTTAATGAGAATTGACGATTTATTTCAGTTTGAAAAGGGAATTTTACAAAGTTCAAAATGTACCGAAGGTGAATTTAACTTTATTACGGCATCGTCTGAATGGAAAACACACAACGAATTTACCCATGACTGTGAAGCTTTAGTATTTGCTGCTGCTGCTTCAGGTTCATTAGGAAGGACACATTATGTAAACGGTAAATTCATATCAAGTGATTTATGTTTTATAATTACTGCAAAAGATCCCATAAATTATCCAATTGATTTGAAGTTTTATCACATGCTTTTTAATGAATTTAAAAATGACATTGTAAATAGTACAAAAAAAGGAACATCCAAAGAAGCAATTGGAAAGAATGCATTCGGTAATTATAAACTTCCCTATTTTGAAATTAAAAAGCAAATTGAAACAAAAGTTCAATTTGTAAATATGCAAGATTCAAAAGTTGAATTATTTTCCGAACTCACCCACCAACTCAACCTCATAAAGCAATTGCGTCAAGCTTTTTTACGCGAAGCTATGCAAGGAAAATTAGTAAAAAGCACTAATACTAAGGAAACAGGACAACAACTCCTGTCTAAAATAAAAGCAGAAAAAGCAAAACTAATTGCCGAGAAAAAACTCAAAAAAGAAAATGAATTGACACCACTTACAGATGACGAAATTCCATTTGAAATCCCTGAACATTGGGTTTGGTGTAAATTGGGTGAAGTTGTAAGTATGAGTCGAGGAAAATTTTCAATTCGTCCTAGAAATGACCCGAGTTATTTTGGTGGAGAATATCCATTCATTCAAATTGGTAGCTTAGACGAGAATGGTTCCGTTATAAATGAAGCACCTCAATCATTAAATGAAAAAGGATTAAAGGTATCAAAAGAGTTTCCAGAAAAAACAATAGTTATCGCAATTGTTGGAGGAACTATTGCTAATTTGGGGGTACTTGGAAGAAATATGTGCTTTACAGATAGTATTGTTGGAATCTATCCTTTACAATGGTATAATCAAGATTACGTTCTTAACTTTTTAAGATATAAGCAGCCTGAAATTAAGCAGTCTTCATATCAAATGGCTGGTCAACCGAATATAAAAATTCCAACATTAGAAAATTTAGCGTATCCCCTCCCCCCTCTCCACGAGCAAGAGCAAATTGTGGCCAAGTTAGAGGAACTAATGAAGTTTTGTGATGGCTTGAAGCATTGTATCAAGGAAAGCCAAGGATATAATGAAATGTTGTTGCAGCAGGTTTTAAGAGAGACCTTGCAGGGGAAAGTGGCTGTCAAATAAGAGCCTACATAGATAAAGCAATTAAAGTTAACTTAAAAGTGAATAATAATTTGTAACTTAACTCATAAGTGAATACATTTGCACGTATAAAACCAATAGTAAAATACGATAAGGTTTCTTATTATTCTGTTTGCATGGAAAACAATGAACTTTCTATTTTTGATGAGTTTATAGAAAAATATACTATTACTAATTTAGAAAAAGACATCATCTGGAAAGATGATTTTACAGAAATCGATTGTGACGATGATTTTAAATTACAATTCTAAAAATTATGGAATTTCCAAAAAACAATAATATCGATACTTGGCTTGACCAAAACGGTAGCCCTGAAATAGCAAAGTTGATAGAAAAGAACCTTGCTATCGCTAATAAAATTCACGGTATACTAGAGGAACGCGGTTTAAAAGCTGCGGATTTGGCTCGTATGCTAAACAAAAAACCATCCGAAATTAGTAAATGGTTAACCGGTACACATACTTTTACAACGAAAACCATTACTAAGATGGAAACGGTTCTTGGTGAAGATATCATTCACATAGAAGCTCAAAAAGAAATTGTTTATCTAAAAATCTATGTAAACCAAGAAGAAGATTAAGAAGAAACTACTTTTGAAAACTCTGAAGTATTTACAACCGAAGGTGGCTTAGAAAAGAAAGTATCATAAAATATGGATAATTCCAAAATAATACCTTCCAAAATACATTTAACCAACATTAAAACAGAAAAGGAAAACACTTTCCTTTTTGATGGCAAGCTAGATGTAAAGCCCACTTATGATATAAAAGTGGCGCATAACATGATGCACAATTTAGAAAAAGAGATTGTCAAAATAAGACTTTTTCTAGAGGTTATTGCTATCGTAAACGAAAAACCTATAAATCAGGGTGGCAGTTATGAAATTGACTTTTTCTTTAAAATAGAAGACTTAAAAGACCATTATCAAATCAATAACGAAAAGCCTTTGTTTAGTGGCGTTTTGGTATCTACACTTTTGGCCATTTCTTATTCAACTTTGAGAGGTATAATGTTTATGTTATGGAAAGATACATTTCTCAAATCAGTTATTTTACCCGTAATCAATGTTCCCGATTTATTAAAAAGTAAAAATTAAAGTAGTCTAGAGGAAGCAATTCCAAACTTAAAAGTGCATAGAAAACCTTTTTATGATTCTAAACTCAAAAGGAATTCAGAAAACTTGATATTTTTAGAATTACAAATCTGTTCCGTTTCCTTTTCTAATGTATCAGCTGTAATAAAATCAAAATCAGCTTTATAATTAGAAATACTCAAATCAAACAAATCATGTTGTAAGGTTCCTGTTTTAGGTTCTTCAAAAGCAATTTTAATTTTATTGACATTAGTATTTGCATTTTTGGCAAAAACACTCAACGCCTGTTGTATGATTTTTGTTTCATACAAATGATTAACCACCGTTTGTTCTCCTAAACTAAAATCAACAGTTTGAATGGCACTAATCGCACCATTTTTTGTAATTAACGGTATGTTAGCTTCTTTGAGTATACCATTGAAAATAATAGGCTCAAAAGTAAATTTTAAATCTGCTTTTTCCGAAAGACCTTCTTTTTCAAAAGCGGGTTTAATCTTTTTGGAGAAAGTGATCTTTTCTTGTTTACTGCCAATCGCTATAATCTCGCCTACAAAGTTGAAATAATACTGAGCAAATTTTTCGGTTGTAAAATAAAAAGGCAAACTAGACGGTTCCGAGAAATGCAAAATACCATTGTTGTATTTATGGAGATAAGAAATGTAATCTTTAGAAAAAATCGATTTTTCAAACACTAGTTGCTGTTGGTCAATTGCCAATGCAGTATTCACCTCAGCCACTTTCTGTGCAATTTGTTGCAAACTGTTCTTAGCCATGGTTCCAATCCCAATTTTGGTAGGAGCCAATTTATGTAACAAACCCAATTTATTTTTGGAATAATTAAAATGAATCTCATTTTCGGTAATAGCCAATACACCCATAACCACTTTTTCAGAAGAAATAGGGTTGGTTTGAATACTGACAATGCTAAAAAAAGTTTTCATTTTAAAAAATGCTTTTACTGTTTACTATAACCGCTTTTACCTTTTCAATTCGTTCTTCACAAAACAAAAATTCTTCAATTCGGTCCGCTAAATTAGGTGTTAATTTCCATATAGGAGTCAATTGAAAAATAATAGTATCAATAACATCTTTATGTGAAATTTTCAACAAAGGTATGAAATTATCAACAATTTCAAGAATTTCTTCTTCATCCATATACCTAATGAAACTCTTATAAAAATCGGATTGATGAAATTTACCCTGATTTTCAAAGGGCATCCGTGAATTAAAAATACCTATTTGTTCTACTCCACCAAAAACAAAAGCGTGGTCAAAGGCCATTATTTTACGTTTATTCCCTTTTCGAACTGCCAAAAGATTATAATTAAATCCAGGATTAATAAATCGCCCACGGTCCACATTATTAATCCACAGATCAAAAAGAGCAATTTTAACAACATCCTTTGGATTTAATATTCGATTGTATTCGCTTTTGCTTTTACAGCTTTCAAATTCGTTAATTTCTTCTGAAGGATCAATTCCTTTAGAGCCAAAACAGATGTTATTATCGCGAAGGCGCCTGTTTTTTATAATTTTACTTCTTTCCAAAGTACCCACAGAAATCTGAACCAAAGCAATATCAGGTGTTGGAATATCCAAAGCTTTTAAAAGATAATGAGATACTATTTCATAGGCAAGACAGTTGATTTCATTTGGATCAAAAGCAATTAAATATTTACAATAATAGAGATTAGAATCATCACAAATAAACTTTAAAGGAGCATGACCAAATGTTTTTGTTTCTTCCAATAATAATTCAGTTTTTACCTTGAGAATATCAAACATACTTTTTATCCATATTTATAGTAAATATAGCAGTATTCTTAGTAAAGTAAATAGGCTATATTGGATAATTTAAAATGAAATTAAATACTAACATATGGAAAACCACTTCTAGGACTTCAAAATCGGAAGCTACTATAAAATAGAATCTTTAAAATACAAAATCAAAATACAACAAACAGACCCAGATCGCTTGGTTATCCCTCCTACGCCCACCTATGTTAATTACTATTTCAGCTCAAATCCTAACAACCAATTTCAATCTAGTCTAATTTTGTAATATGAATTTACTCCTTCAATCATTTATAATAGTCAGCCAAATTACCTTACACAACTTCAATATTCTCCCTTTTGAGCATATACAATCATACGATTACTTTTTAAAATTACTTCTTTGGTCTTAATATTCACCAAAAACCGGAAATAGGATACAGGTTCTGATTCTCCTTTGATTGTAGCCCAACTAGTAACGGTCACAAAATACTCCTTTTTACCTATAGGGCGTATAAGTGGTTGTAAAATTTTGCCTTTTTTTTCTAATTCAATTCGCTTTTCAACAACAATTTTAGAAGTATTGACCAATTCAACAACAAGAATATAATTTAGTATTTCTTCATTTTTAGATTGTTCTAAAAGCTCTTCCCAAAATTTACCATGCCTTTTTTTAAGAATCTTTTCCACCTTTTTATTGTTGTCCCACCCTACCTTAGAACCGGAACAACCATCGAGTACATAATCAATCCCCCATCTTTTATAAATAACAGCTGAATTGTTAACTAAAAACATATTGGGCAAACCTGCTAAATAATAAACAAGTTTCGTGTTTTTAGGTACTGCCTTTAGAGTTTTGGTCTTTGTTTTTTCGTTGCAGCTTATGGTAATTATTAAAAGTACAACTATCAAAATTTTGAGAATAAGTTCAAAATAGAATGGTCTTTTCCGGACTGATTTTTTCATAGCAATATTTTTTAAGATAATTTCAATTTAGGGCATCAAAATACTGTATTTGATGGTAGTTAAATAAACCATTCTAAGCTTGTCAAACGTAAAAGAATTGGTTCGCAGTCGTAATGAAATAAAAGTATCTTCAATATTTACCGCATATTGCTGATTTGGTATTTCAACTAAGGGTACAGACAATCTTTTTTCAATTAATTTCAAAGTGGCCTTCGAGATGTCTCTTTCCCCTTTCTTAGGAATTAGAAAATAGACGGTTGTGACTACAACGCCTTTCTTTAAACCTACCGTAATTTCGCCTATCTTGTGGTCGAATAAATACTTGTCTTTTAGAACTCCAATATATTGATAGGTATAAACTCTTGTAGAAGGAGAAAAATCTAATAATTTAAATTGACTAATGCTTGGAATAATTCGATCTCCCAACTGGAATTTCTGCGAAAAGGAATAAGCTGAAAACAACAAAACTAGAGTAAGAATAATTATTTTGCATTTCATAAATTGTTTATAGTATAACGTTAAAAATTATTTATATTGTCATTGTTTTCAATAGCTTATGAATTTAAAATAGTATCATTCCCATTTCAATTCAATTCTAACACTACAATTGAATTCTTAACTACCGATTGTCCGTTTGAATTAGATTGCTTGGATACTCTACCTACTCCAATTCCTTTTAATTTCACTTTAAGCCCTAAGTTTTCTAATATGGCAACTGCATCCATACCCATCATTCCTTTTACATTTGGGACTGTATTTTTGTTGTTTGCTTTCTTAACAAAATAATCATTGTATTGGTTCTCTTGCTTATCATTTTTCTTGTTCAAATCCTTAATTTCAAAAGTTAAAGGAGAATCTGTAAATATTTTTTGAGCTATTCTTTTAAAAACAGGACCGGCAACATCTGCCCCATAATAATTACCCTTTACAGTACTGGGTTTATGAACCACAACAATACAAGTATATTTAGGTTTTTCCACTGGAAAAAAACCAACAAATGAGGAAATATAATATTTGTTTGCCCCCCCATTAATGGCATAATTTCCTTGTGCAGTTCCTGTTTTACCTGCCATAGAAAAGTCTGACGAATAGATACTTTTTGCCGTTCCAGTTTTAACAACATTTTTTAGTAACATTTTCAATTTTTTAATGGTTTCTTTCGAACAAATTTTAGGATTGATAATTTGCTTATCAAACTTTTTTATAATAATGTTCCTCTCCTTAATTTCAGATACGAATTGTGGCTTGACCATTTCACCATTATTAGCAATGGCATTATATAAAGTTAAAGTTTGAAGGGGAGTTACCGTAACACCATATCCAAAAGCCATCCAGGGTAAAGAAAGTCCATTCCAACTTTTAGAGCCTGGTTGTGGTATTTTTGGAATTCCTTCACCTTGCAAACGCAACCCCAAAGGCTTATTCATCCCCATCTTATTAATTCGGTCTACAAACTGCTTTGGATTATTTTTATAGTTTTCGTAAACAGCTTGCACCATAACCGTATTGGAAGAAATTTCAAAACCTCTAGCAAGTGATATCTTCTGAACTCCCTCTCTATGAGAATCTATAACATCATGACCGTAATAACGTATTAACCCTCCTTTTCTATCGTAAACCTTACTCGTATCTGTTTTGTGGTCTTCTAATAAGGCGATCATATCAACTAATTTAAAAGTAGAACCTGGTTCCCCAGTTTCTCTTATGGCATAATTCAGCCGTTCATAATAATTGGTAGCATCTGCTCCTTTTCCTAAATTGGAAATTGCTTTTATGAATCCTGTTTTGGTTTCCATAACAATTACGCAACCATGTTCGGCATCAAACTTTTGCAAAGATTCCAATAAAGCGTGGTGGGCTATATCTTGAATATTTACATCTATAGTAGAAATAATATCATAGCCATCAATAGGCTCAATATCATTTTCATCGCGAAGTGGTTTCCACTGTCCTTTAGCAATTTTTTGTTTTAATATGTTGCCTTCTTTTCCAGTAAGGTAATTGTCAAATGCGCCTTCTAGTCCAACTGCATTCGATTTTCCCTCTTTATCTAAACCAAGGTAACCGATTGTTCGTTCAGCAATCTCTCCAATAGGATGTTTCCGAACTGTGGTCTGTGGCACTTCAATAAAACCTCCTCTATAAGTACCTAAGTTAAAAAGAGGTAGTTTTTTAATTGAACTATATTGCGAATAACTCAAATCTTTAGCAATAAATAAATATTGATTTTTTCTAATCCTTGCTTCCTTTAATCCCAAGGAATAAAATGATTTTGGTTTGCCTAATACTATAGATAAGCCATCAGCCAAGGAATCTACTTTAGAATTAAAGTCACTTTCTGTTGGTGACAAAGCATCAAAACGAATCGTATATTCAGGAACTGAAGTCGCCAACAAATTTCCATCTGAGGAATAGATAGAGCCTCTATTGGCTGGAATAATAAAACTTTTTAGATCTAGTTCTTTGGCTAATTTTCTATAATGAGTTCCATGAACCCATTGTATATTTGTAAGTTTCACAACATTTAAAATTGCAAATAGGAAAATAAATAATGCTACTAAATAGATTCTGTAATTGATATTTTTATCGTTTGACCTCATTTTTTATAGAATAAACTGTCGAAACACATTAATATTATGGCTATAATTAAGAGTACAAAAACGTACAAAATACTATTGACAATAATCATCAAAATAAATTTCAATAAACCAATAATTAATGGGAGTAATAACACCACCAAAACTATTAAAATTACCATTATAATTTTTACAATTATTTTGTCTTTAAAAAGGATATTCCGATTTGTCCAATCCTATGTATTCGTTTTTTTTGATTTCTTGATTTTTACATTTAAAACGGATACACTCATAAATATCGAGTACAATTCCGTCTTGAATGTCTAGTATCAAATCCATGTAATTTTCGGATTGATTACCTACAAAAGAGAACCCTTTACAATTAAAATTACAGGTTTTAGAATTACAAACTCCATCATGTCTTTTCAAATAAGTGTCACCAGCTTCAATGAATTCGTCAAGTGCAGCAGCTAGTTTTTTTATAAATAATGGCTTTTTAAAATTCTGATAGGTCCGGTTATCATTCAAAATACTTGAAACCATAACGATATCTAAACGCTGCAAAAAATACAATACTGCATCAACTTGTGTTGTTATTGCACCTCCGGAATCATTTTTATTTCCAACTAAAAATGCTTCATTTTTCCCTTCAATGGGATCTAACTTTTCTCGATTTATATTTCTCATATGTAACCCTATGAACTAAAAAAAATAGTAATTATTTCAATTTAACTAATGCCAGAATTCTATGATTTCATTCTTTTATTTTTTTAAAGTTATTATGAAGTTTAGTAGAAAGTCTCTCTTGCTACTATTAGTTAATATCCAAAATGAAAAAAGGTAACCTTGTATTTAAAAAATATGCAATTAGGAAGGAATGGACTTTTCCTAACCTTTTTATTTCTTGTTGTTTTTTCCTGTTATCTTATCCCACAAACTAACTCTTTTGAGGTTTAATTTTAGATTTGATTTTTCATTTTCATCCTGAAACTTTTCTAATTTGTTAAAATAATTCTCTTTAAATTCTTTTTTCTCTCTGATATTAGAGCTATAACGCATTCTACCATCATACTCTTCTTCAAACATGGATTTGATGCCATCAACATTTTTTTCGAAAACCATTGAATTTTTTATCGATAAATTAGCTGCCATTTTTTCAACATCATGATCGGTGCCGATATAGGTAAAAGTCCAATTTTCTTCACTTAATTCTTCTATTATATTCTTTATAACGGTACTTGTGTATTCTTTAGACGTATTTTCTTCTCCGTCTGTTAGAATGGTTACTAATACATTATGATTGGTTTGCGATTTTAACTCTTTTCTTAATTTTGTAAAGCCAAAACCCATTGCATCAAATAGTGGTGTCGTTGAGTCCGGTTTATAATTATGGGAATCAATAGTAGTAAGTTTACTAACGTCATCCATGAAATGCATTATTTTATTGCCAAACCCATTAAAAGAAATTATTGAAATATAATGTTCCTGTTCTGGAAATTGTTTTTGAATTCCCTTGATAGATTGAACTAATTCATTAAACCCAATGAAAATAGACCGTTTAATAGATTCCATTGATCCGCTTTCGTCTAAAATAATTAAATTGTGTACTTGGTGTTTTTGTTCCATTTTTTGTTTTTTTAAGTTGTTATCTAAACATTGATATGCAAATTTCAAAAAGGTAACCCCTACCGAATTAAAATTCACGGATTCTCTAATGCCTTTAATCGGATTAATAAGTTATCCGGAGCTACACTATTCAATAGTTGTTAAGAGTTTCTTAATCTTACTTTAAAATAGTGAACACATCATTTAAAAAATTGAGCTCGGTGTTGATTTGAGTACTTGTTGAAAGTTTATTATCACAAGTTCGGGCTAAAATTAAAACAGATTAATGTTCCTAAAGGGATCTTTTAATCTTAAATGAATGGAGCTTAATTTTCCATACTATTTACCAATTCTCTATCTAATTTTATTCGTTTAATTTCTCCCCTTTCTCCTTTGATACAATAAAAACTATACAAAGAATCCCCAACTGCCTCCTTTATTTTTCTATTAATTCTGGATAAAACAACATTGATGTCATTTTCAAAAGGGTTTATTAAAATATCAATAGCTCGATTTAATAATTCCGGCTCTGATTGATTGCAAATGGGGGCATAAAAATCCATCAATTCTTCTCTGTGGTCAGGCAAATGAGTAATATTTATTCCTTCTTCATGCTTCAAAAACAACAAATAAAGCGCTTTTTCCTTAGGATTCAGTGATAGTTCAAGCCCTCCTAAATCGGTAAAAAACATTTTTTTGTTTTTACCGCGAATTTCTAATTTACTTGGCTGTCTCAGCAAAGCTGAACGCCCTCTAAAAGTCATACTTTTTCGAATCCCGTCTAATATATCAAAAAATTGTCTGGAGTATAATACTGGTACATCACGCTCTATAAATTTATTCATGCAGCTTTCGCAGACATCTGCAGTGCGCATTTTTAAGATAATTTGAAATTTCTGTTCACAAAAATCCATGATACATCCAATCGGATTTTGATGAACCCCATTCCAAATAGCCTCATTGTCAGCGAACATATAGTATCGCATTATCCAAACAATTACTTCATAAGCAATAGGAAACCGAATGTCAATATCATTTCCAAAATAATGTTCCCAATGAGAAGTTTGAATGAAATAGTTTTTCATAGAGGGAGATACCCCTCCAAACCAGTTTAGGTCATTTCCAGTATCTGTTAGCAAAACCACAATATCATTTTCAGCTACTGCTTTTACTTTTCTATATTTATCACATTCTTCGAATAATTGTCTCCACGTTTTTACTCTTTCAACATAGGGAAACTTTATTGATGCTTCATTGTAATTTGAATCTTCTAGACTAAATAGTATATTTTGTTTGATCTCAAAGTCTTTTTTTCGTTCCCAAATTCTGTTCTCATCCTCTTCATTGTATTGAAAAAAGTCCTCTTCACAGGCTAAAAAATGCATAGGACCCTGGAACTGCTGCAATAAGTGCAGCACGTTCCTATAGGTTTCCTCTTTTAATTCTGCTGACCGTATTAAGTGTACATTCATAAATCTAAAGTAGTTTTTTTTAGTGGATACTTTTATTCTTTTATTCAAATCGAGAAAATCTTTATTTAAAGTATAATTTTTCATATACTTTTTAAACTATTTTCTACGGTCTTTCTTTTCGATAAAATCCAAGAAGTCTTTCTTTGTCTTTCCTTCCGATTTGCTACTTGAATAGTGTCGCATCCCTTCACTAATGGAATTCATCATTTCTCCCATATCTCTTTTATTAAAAGAAACTACATTCTCTGCTCTAATGTTTAGCATTTTTGAAGTGTGAATTGCATCAATATCAGCCCCTAAGAAAGTGAAGGTCCATTTTTCAGTCTCTTCTAATGCTTTAATTGTTCCGGCAATATGATGATAAGTAAATTCTCGGCTGGCATTTTCCATTCCATCGGTAAGTATCACCATTACAATACTCATTTCGTTATTAAGGATTTTAGTTTCGTTGGCCATTCTAATTTGGTTAATAGACATCCCAATAGCATCCAATAAGGCCGTTGCTCCTATTGGCAAATATCTAGAGAGACTTAAATATTCGAACTTAATAATTCCTTCATGTGACTTAACATGGTCCACGTGTTCATCAAAAATGGTAAGTGAAACTTCAAATTCCTGTTCTGGAAATTCTTTCTGTAATTCCTTTATCGTTTCTAATTGAGCGTTGAAACCGTTAACTGTTGTTTCTCTGCAATTTCCCATAGAACCACTTTTGTCTAGTACGAAATGGTAAAGCGTTTTTTTATTTTTCATAATTGTATTTAGTTAAAATTACGGGACAAATTTAGAACGCTTTATTAAAATATTGAATTCTTTGCAACCTTGCAACAGCTTAGCTTTTAAACTAATTGAACTCTTTATGAATCCTTTCTTTACAAAATTCTTAGTTGAAAGATTTACTTTACTACTACTTCTTCCAATCAAACTTAAAGTAATTAGAATCTGAGCCTGGTGTTTATTAGGTCTTGTAGGTTTGCTAAATCTTCTTTTATTTAACCAATTGGGATGTGGGATGTGGGTCAGGTAAATGAGTTTGATAAGAAATAATAGTATTGATGGCCTAAGGTTAAAGCTCAAACTAGAAGATAAGCCAACATTAGATTTAGAATTACCAACAAAAAAGTTGTAGGAGAAGTAAACGCTCGTAAATACTATGTCTTCTAATTTGCAAAGCAGGATGTTATTAATATAACAATAATTTCGAAGTAAATAGATAAATTAATGGAATGACTAAAATATGTTCCAAATTCAATTATTGAATTCTTATCATTATCAACTGATAACAAAACTTCTTTAGATGATGACAATATGAACGCTAAATAAAAACTCTCTAACAAGAATATAAATCTGATAAAATTATTAAATCTAATATTTTCAGTTTTATAATTCTCCATAACTGAATTTAAATCCACAATAAATAAATAAATAACGAGAACATACTTCTATAATAAATTTTTTGTTTTTTATAATTAAGAAAACATATTTGAAAATTTAATAAAAAGATTTCCAAATTTTTTGATGTTGGAATATTTGTCAGAGCATGATAATAAATGAAAGGAAGACTAGGTGTTTATTTATCGACGGGCATTCACCATAAAGCGAATCAAAACAGAAAAAGACATCGTTTGGCTAATTGTCGTAAACGAAGATTACGAAACCTTATAAGTCACTACCAAAAATGACTAAATGATCAGAGGGTTAAGTTACAGACAGAATCAAGACTTTCTAAATAAATAAAAATACAAATACCAAAAAAACATACCCAAATTAGAAAGTGTAATGGCATTACAGGACCAACACAAACTCCTTTTTCCAACCAAATAAGTTTTAAAAAAATCCCTACTAATCCATTTAATCTATTGTATCGAGGTATTAATTATTTCAACATTCTAAACCCTTTTACATATTACAATCATTAACAACTCAATACCTCTCAATCAAGATCCTAGGTGAAGTAAATGGAAACTATTTACTAATAACATGTTCGCCATAATCAATTGCAACAACTTCTAAACTTTTTGCCTGGCAGGCAAGAGGTGGTCGGTTCGAATCCGATATTCTCCACAACACTGTTTTTAGCCCTTTTATTGACTTAAAAGGGCTTTTTTATGCTTAAAAAAGACTGTTATTAGGGTATTTTAGCACTGTTTTAGCACTGTTAATTTTAATGAAATTAATCCTAAACACACTATTTTATTGATTTTTAATATTACTACTTCCTGTTTTAAATAATAATTTAGCACTGAAATATTTTGAATTTTCTTTTTTTAGGTTGTTTTACCACTGTTTTAAGTGGATAATCAATCTTACAAATTATTAGATTATCATCCGATTAACTATTACAAAGAGAGAAAATTTGATACCAATAGAAAAATGCTTCGGGATTGGATTTTTTAAGTTTATTCAATTTATTATTTAACGGTTCACCAATAGACCAATCTTTAATTTGTACAGGGCTTTCAAATTTCTTTATCTCTGAAATGTCATATTTTATCAAATTAGCTAAATAGGCAGCTTTTGACGCATGGGTAATTGCTTTTTCAATATGATAGTTTTCTGAGAAAATGAAACTACCAATTCTTTGAATTCCATTTTGCAATTCCTCAAAGTTACCTTTCCCATCAATTCCCCTAGTCACTATACAAAGTGATGTTTGATAAATATCTTCAAGTACATCTGCTTCATTCATACCATCTGAATTTCGATATGCTAATTCTGTTTTAGCAAAACGATAA
>Ga0209084_1002115_pt1 | contig 15804 bp, 27 predicted proteins | sample C_130820_MF_Meta_FD_187309 | JGI IMG/M metagenome (GOLD analysis project Ga0209084, IMG submission 187309) | Freshwater microbial communities from Lake Croche, Canada to study carbon cycling - C_130820_MF_MetaG (SPAdes) (version 2) | ecosystem: Environmental > Aquatic > Freshwater > Lake... | reverse complement strand
TACCGGTATTTAATAAAAAAGTATATTATTTATATCATCTAAATCAATGATATAAATAAATAAATAAAAAAGTTTATCGTGGTAAAAAATCGCCCGTGGTTACGTAGTAACCATTATATTAATATAGATAATTTATATTTATTTTCGTGTTTATTTTCCCATACATTACCATAATTAGTAAGAATAATTTTATAACGTTTATACATTTTATTATTACTTTTATAGCTAAATAATAATGATAGTTGATTTATGTATTGTAAATAAGTATAATCTATATTATATGTTTCTTTCATCTTTAATATATCTTGGTGTAAATTTAATAAATATTTTTTCCGAATTGATGACAATCTTGACCATTTAATATTATTAATGCCAAATGGGATATCTTCATCTTGTACTATAGTGGCGGTCAAATATTGATCACTAGACATTTTTTGTATATACTATAGTTATAGAAAATGTTTTTTATTTTATTTTTATTAATATATATAATAACTTGTCTTTAAGTAGTTTTTATTAATTTGTACATTTATCATATTTTATATGTTTATAATAATTATCTTTTATTATTTCTATATTACAAAAAGGACATTTTATTTTTTCATGTTTTGTTTTTTCATCATATTCAATACACAATTTTATTATTTCTTTTTTCTCTTTTTCGGTAAAAAAAGGTGTTTCCATTTTTGTATATACTATAGTTATAGAAAATGTTTTTTATTTTATTTTTATTAATATATATAATAACTTGTCTTTAAGTAGTTTTATTTATAGATATATTTTTTTAATAAAAAAGAAGGGATAAAATATTATCCCTGGTACCCCTTAATTTAGCCCCTGACTTTAACCCCCTCACCGTTTTCATCAGGATGGCATTTTTTAAGTAAAAAATATGGTAGAGTTGACGGTCAGGGGCAAAAGTCGATATTTTGGTCCAAATTACTAATATATAATATTAAAAAAAATTTTTTTTTTTTTTGAATATTTTTTTTTACTTTTTATATTTTTAGTTTTACTATATTTACTCCCTTACTCCCTTCTATATTATATATATATATATATACTATGATATATGATATATATATATATAAGTTAAAAAAGGGTGTGGTGAGGGGGTAATGTTTTTTTACTCCTTTTTAACCCCCTTTTATCCCCCGCCTTTAAGTAGTATGTACAAATATAAAATATGGGGCGTTGGTCAAAGGTAACCCCCTTTCACTTTTTTCTCTTCTTTTTTATCATCACGTTGTCATGATAAAAATTTGTCTTTTTGTCTGGTTGTCATCGGATTAATCGCTTAACGCTGTTGGTACTGGTTTACGGTTTATTACTATTGTATATTTATACGCAGATGTAAAATCATCTCGAAACCACCATTGAAATTCATTAGACGATTCAACTAATTCTTTTATTAAGTTTATTTTTTTACTATTTTTATTATAACATATATAAATAAATTTATCATTGACATCATGATCATGGGTAGCATGTATTAAAGTTGTCCAAAAAAATTTAGATTTACATATTACACGATCAATCTCTTTATTAATATAAACCATTTTATAACTTTTGTTTTTATTAATATATATATTTTTATTTCTTTAAGTCTTTGTTATATAAACATTTTTATAACCCATCAAGAAATTAATCAACAATTAAATCCGGCCTAATTGCTTTTAGCTTCTCTAATAATTTTTTATTTTCTGGAAATTCAAAATGATTTATATTATCTTTAATTTTAATAAATTCTTTAAACTCTTTGGCAAAATCATAAGCCATTTTTTTAGCTGAAAAACCATCATACAAATCATTATCTTTTGCAAAAATTAAGGCGTCGTTATACATTTGCGATACCCTATAAGTCTTTTTTGCATAATCCATATAATTCCTATATATCATTGTTATGTACGCCGGTAATGATTGAGAGATTAAATATTGTTTATACTTATTATCTAAATTAGGTAATCTATCAGGTAATGGGCGCCCTTTAATAAATGAATCAAAACTTTTTAATGTTTCATCATCATCTAATAATTTATATAAATTTTTGGCTTGTTCATCGCCCATTACAATATTTTTGCATTCTAATGCATAAAATCTGCGGTCTGATGGATCAATGTGAAATGAATTTTGGTTATTAGTAGTATATATATAATTTGCATAATCATTAATATTATATCCATCTTGTCCTTTTTTTTCTATATCGATTCTAGTTCTAGTAATCATATTTTTAATGTCATTAGATATAGATGGAATCAATTTTACTTCATCTACATATATCATCAATTTATGGGCTATATCATAATTGAACCGACCAATTAAATCCCCTACATTTTCTTTTTTTGCATCATATCCAATCACCTTTCTAAATAATTCTACGATTGTATTTTTTCCCACGCCTTGATATTCACTATATAATACTACGGCCTTATTAGTTTTAATATTTGGCCGTTGTCTTATCCATGCTATCCAATCCAATAATGCTTTAACACTTACTGTCTCATGATCCAATAACGTATTTATTAAATCTAAAAATGGCTGTATTTTTTCCATATTTATTTGATCATCATTATTATATTTAAATCCTTTAAATGTATTATATATATTTGGGTTATCTTCTAATGGTAAAAAATCGATTTTCTCATAACTTTTCTTATTAGAATCTTTTAACCAATAATCTATAAAATCTTTGTCATTGACTTGATAGGGTTTTAATCTTTGTTTAAGATCTATTAAATTATAAAATATAGTTTCATTTAATTCATTTATATATCCGTATTGTATAGGGCTATTTATCATAAATAATTTATTATCAAGATCATTTTTCATAGTTAAATAATCACCACTTAATATTTTTTTCTTTTCATCTTTTTTCTCTTTAATATATTTATCATTTAATAATTTAAATTCTTTTGGATTATCATTTTTTAACCAATAATATAACGTTTTAATACTGATATCATATTGATTAGGTTTAATACTATTATAAAACATTGTGGGTGTACCTTCTTTATAATCACTATATCCACAATTGGCGGAATACTTTTCAAATAATTCAACGGGTAAATTATGATTTTTAAATAAAATCCCGCATCGTTTCCAGTCATCATATTCTTTAAATCTTTCTTTACTTATATTATCTAATAAAAATATTAATTCATCTTGATTTATTTCTAATTTTATTTCTGATGTTTTTAATTCATTTTTTACATTTTTATTATGTTCTTTTATTTTTAAATTTTTATCAGTATCAATACCATATAAATTATAAATAAAAAATATTATATCATTATGAATTTCATTTATTGATTCATCATTATTAGGTTTTTTAATAAATTCATATTTATAATTAAATCCATCAATACTGTAATTAGATGGTTCAACATATAATAAAGCGTTGTCATTTCTAATATCTATTTTACATTTCTCATTAGTTGCCGTAGTTAATTTATCCGTATATTTAAATATATAATGATATCCTTTTTTTGTTCTTTGTACTAAATTACAATATTTATCACAAAGTAATATAAGCTGTTTATTATGTTCCAATGATGGATCATCAATATCAATAGCAGTTATATTGCTGGTTTTTCCTGTAAGTAGTGCATGCCCTTGCAAATGTTCATCAAATTTAGGGTCATTTTTCCAACTTCTCGTGTGATGTTTAAAATTCTTATCTAATTTGCCATTAGTAATAATAGGCTCAAAATGACCTGATGAAATAATAAATTTATTTTTTTTGTAAAAATTGAAAATACTTGTAGACATATTATTTGTATATATTATAGTATTATATAATTTTTTGTCTTTAAATAAAAATTATAAACAATTATTTATAATTTTTATTAAACGCATTTTATTCTGTCTCTAGATCTTTTTCTTGATTTTTTTCTTGATTTTTTTCTTTAAATTTTTTTATTAATTCCGGCTTGTGTTGTTCATCCCATTCTTTTTGAAATTCTAAATGATCCTTATTGTATTTGGTATAGAATGCCATATACTTCCGCATGTTTAACTTTGATTTTAATGTAACTTGTTCTTTATTCTTTTCATAATATTCTTTTTCCTTTTCGGGGTTTCTGTTTTTCTTAGCGTATTCCCTAAGGTATTCTAATTTTTTTTCTCTGTTCTGTTGTACGTATAACTTTGCTTTTTCTTTACGTGCATTCTCTTTGATTAATAATCTTTTCAAATCATCTTCTGTTGGTGCTACGGTATCAATAGTATTTTTATTTTTACGCTTAGGGACATATTTATTTACGTTTGTCTCCGGGTCTGACATTTTTACTATAATATATTATTACTAGATATTTTTTTATCTTTAAATAATATTTATAAATTATTTATTTTCTAAAATAGGAATAGATATTTTAGGCGGTGATGTATTTTCTATATCTAAACTTGCACTTATTTCCTTACCACAACATGATGACCTAATTTTTTTATGGTTTATAATTGCTACCATACTCCCCAAAAAACTAATTATTAAAGCAATTATACTTAATATGCCACTTGTCCCTTGATCCATTCTATATATTATATTAAAATAATTTTCTAATTATAAAGTATATATATACAATGGAACCCGAACCCGATATGACAGAATACCAAACCGGAAAATCAAAATCATTATCTAAAATGAAAAAAATGTTAGACATGGCAGATGGTGATGAACATTTTGTTTCTCATGCAACAACTGTACGCCCTATTAATCAATTATATAATGATATACGTGAATTAAGTGCGTTCCCTTATGGTATGGGCAGATTGGGTGTATTAATTCACAATACGCAAATCAACCGTAGATGATTATTGTTCACTAATTAATAAATTCATTGACCACTCAAAATTTTCAAATGCATCATCATAATTTAAAATATCACCATCACTATTATATACCTGGAATCCTAACTGTCCAATAGGTTGTTTTGTGTCCCATTTGATTTGTTTGGGAAATGATAAATATCGGCGTTGTTTAAATGGTATATATCCTTGTTGAATGGGATAGCCTAATGAATCAAGTGGGGGCGGTCCATCCCATGCCATATACCAACGATATAATATGTCACGGGTTATTTTAGATGTACTACTATCTTTTAACCCTTGTTGATAGGTTAAATTAGGACTAGTAAAGTCTATATATTCTAATTTCCCAGGTAATAAATAGGGGGCTCCTAACACTTGAAAAGTTTCAACGTTATCACTACCAGTATGAAAATCTAATTGATTAGCTAAATCAGTCTCAACGATATAAAATGGTGATGTGGCTTCTAATCCATATTGTCCACTGATTGTGTTTGATTGGGCTACACTAAAAACAGGTGATCCACTATATTCAGTTGTTAAATCATCAGCGATTAAATAAAGGACATCAGCCACGGTATAATTACCGGCTAATATTGTAATTGATTTTTGAACTCCTGAAACACTAACAGTAAATGTACTATTGTTATTTGCCCGGCTAATATTATTGATTGCATAATCTAATACAACTTCTACCACGCCTAAGCGTCTAAAATAACCTGATAATATATTTTCATTTTTAGTGATAATAAAATTGGTTGATGTCTCATTTGGATTTTGGCGGTCATATGAATTAATATCTAAATTAGCAGTTGAAGGGAATCGAATAGTGGCCCCAGAGTTTACGTTATCCGAAAACATATTAATATATACTATATATTAATATTTATTTTTTATTAAAAATAATTGATTGTTTAGATTTGGGGCGGGTAGTGAAAGGTAGTCCCCTTTCGATTTTTATCGTGTTTTTTTGTCATCGATTTATGGTGATGATTATTTTTAAAAATTTCAGTTTATCATTGATATTTTTAAATTTTCGCCTTTTTGAATTGTTGGCCTGATGTAATTCTATATATTATTTGTTTTGATAAATTATGTTTTTTGGCTAACCGTTCCAATATGCCATATTTTTGACCGCTTATAATTGCTCGCTCATATTGTTCTATAATATCTGATGCTTGTGCATTAGTTGCTTTTGAATTAGGGTTTAATTCACCTATTAAACTCCTATTACGTTCTATCATGTCTTTTGAATTATCTTTAGGCGATCCCAATATTAAATGGTTAGGATTTACACATGACGGATTATCACAAGTATGACGTACTAATTTATTTTGTAAATCTATATATTTTAATAATGCTGAATAACGGTGAGCCTGTATTGTTTTATGATTTTCTTTTAATGTAAACCAGCCATAACCATCTTTATCTTTACTAGCTAACCATAACCAACATTCATTATCATTTTTTTTATCAACTTTAGACCAATAACGGTCTATTTCTGATATTCCTTTTCTGGGCATTTTAATTATATAATATTTATAATTAATATCTCTTTATGTAATATAATCATCTCATACCTTAAAATACATAATCCACCGAGCCCTGTGAAAATAGTAATGTGGCATTGTATACATATGATACGTTGAGGGTCCAGCCGGAGGGGGCGGATACATTAGGGAGAACAAGATTATTTAGGTTAATTATTCCGTTTGTGATCGCACGGCCATGCATCAAAATATAATGGGAATCTTCGTCGCATAGGGGTTGAGAAAAGGGGAGTTCAAGCCATTGAGATAAAAAGGGCTTGGGGGTTGACACGGAAACTTCATCAGTTACAACTTCGGCAATGTCAAACGCAGAGGCCTTGTTGGAATTAATTAAATTGAATAATTGTCCAACACCATTGTCATAACGTGCATAAATGTCACCAGCATATACCATTTCTACGGATAAAGGTGCGTACCATTTATTAGGGTTGTAAGGATTACCGCCACGAGAATAAGAAGGGAGATTATCATCATTTCTGGTGAGATAAATTTGAATATTTTTGCAAGAGCCCGCACGGAATCCAGATAATACTATTGATCCTTGTTCTAAAAGGTTATTACCGACAGTAATTTTTTGTTGAACAAATTCACATGGGAACGCATAGGCCTTGGAAGAAAGATCAACACGTCTTGCTAAGGAGTCACCCATATTATTAAACATAATTTGTTGACATTGAAATTGAGCAAATGCTAAAGATCTGCAGGCAGTGGGTAAATCAGAGCCGGTGGTATTTGTCCAGATTTCAGAGATGTTGTTGAGTTCTAATATGATTTGAACTTGTTGGGTTAAGCAGTCCGTGGGAAATGGTAGGGCCTTGTTGACGCCACTGGCTGAAGCGTGAGGGAGACGGAGCACTATGGATGCTACTTGGGGGGTGAGTAAATCCGCACCACTTGCATAGTTACCGCCAATATTAATTAAATCATCGCATGAGGCTCTGCTGGTTTGGTCACGGAGAGCATTTTGTAATAATTGGTCGCCACTGAGTAGGAACTGGCTGGTTCCCGCATATCTAAAACTGCACGACTTCACGAGGCCATATGCCCATCCTGATGGAAGTGCTAGGCCTGCATTTGATGTAATTGATGGCATTCTCATGGTTACAACGATATCTTGTAAGCCACATTGGGGGGGAAATAAAAAAGTATTGGCCCCACCTGTTAAATTGTTAAAGTTTTGCACATATTTTGTATTAACTGTGGTAGGAAAAGCTTGCTTCTTTGAAGTTTCACCACTGTAATAGTATACGTCTAAAGCGTCACCGGGCCTTACCATTTCTTGAATTGATGCCATTTTGTTATATATTATATCTAAATAAAAAAAATTAATCTAATCTTTTATTAATTTCTAAATCTTTCATACTAATAATTTTCTTTTACTACTATATATTAAAATGCAAAACTTGCCGTATATGGGAGGATATCCGCAAAAAGTAATTGGCAAAGATTCAACACAACCTATATTATTCGGTGCTTTAGGTATGTTCCATGAAAGCCAAAGATACCAAGCATTACAACAAGTAGTACAAGGTAAACCTGACGGCAAAATTCCCCGTGTTATTGAATCCACACACGTACATCATAATACGGAACGCAATAGCATCACCCCACCTGCTAAAACCCATATCCCTAATATTCATTATGGTATGGTCCCCTTCGCTGGCCGTTTTATGACCGAACACGGTCACATAGAAGTATATGACGCAAAGAAACACCACCACGACAAATATGATAATATGGGCGAATTAATGCACGAAGGATAATCAAAGGTAACCCCCTTTCGATTTTTATCGTGTTTTTTTGTCATTGAATTATGGTGATGATTATTTTTAAAAATTTCAGTTTATCATTGATATTTTTAAATTTTCACTTATTTTTAAATTTCGCTTTCTTTTTGATCTATAATCTTTTGAAATACATCTATCACATCTTTTTTTGATGGTTTTTCATCTTTCATACGATTTATTAAATTTTCTAAAGGGTTTAATGATGACATTTCTTTTAACTTTGGCTCATTTTTAGATGGTTTTGGTAATATAGATTTAACCGCCATTGTATCAGTGATGAGAGTGCGACCAGATGACATAAATTCTTTATATGCATTTTGATCCATAATATAATATATATATATTATATTATGAAATTTTTTTATAAATTAATATATGGATAAAAATACTAATAAAACCGTAGAACAAAAAAATCAACCAAAAATACCTAGAAAACCTTTTAATCTACAAATGCCCCCCGTTGAATCTGGTGGGTGTTCTATTCTTATGTTAGGGTCTGGGCGTAGTGGTAAGACGACAGCCCTAAAATATATTATTGATAATTACATGCATAAACATTGTGGGGTTATATTTTCACAATCTGCAAAGGCTACCGCATATAATAATATGCACTATCCACTATTACCATTATCATCAGTATATATACCCGAATTAATCAATTGTGCATATAAAATAAATAGAGAGGCTAATAATGCTTACCCGTTTTTATTTGTGCTTGATGATTGCCCATTAGTTAGAAATGATAAAGAATTTTTAAAAACACTTACAATTTTTAGAAATCAATCTATATCGTGCATTACTTGTGTACAATCACCATCATTGATTAATCCGACTTGTAGATCTAATTTTACATTTACTATGTTGTTTAAACAAAATAGTACGGAACAAATCGAGAACACCATTAAAATGTTTTTACGTGGTTACTTTCCCGCCACGTGGAACTATGAGAAAAAGATTCAATGGTATAAAGAGATAACCGAAAATCATAATTTCCTATTTATTGATAATTGGAATAGTACTATTTCAATTTGTAAAATAGATTTAAATAATTAATTAAAAATAAAATTAATATAGTTATTTTATTTTTTATCTAGTAATAATATATAACAAAATGGATTTCGTGTCTGCTCCCTTAAGTTCTAACACATTAGCAAACCCTACAACCCCTTTCTATTCTGGCGGTAGTGGTGGCGGTGTATCATCTGTGGCTGGAACTGCCAATGAAATTACATCATCTGGAACAACTGCCGTAACTCTTGCCCTTGCCCCTCCTTCCCCTGCTCCCGTAGCCGGTTCTTATACTAATGCTAATTTAACCGTTGACGCTTTAGGGCGTGTAACTGCTGTAGCTAATGGTGCGTCGCTTTCTTCTATTAGTGTGTATGTTCCTAGCGTTATTTGTCCCGATGTTCCCTTAGGAACAGTAAATATTACTTCATCCCCTGTATCCTTAGTTAGTGGAGCAACATATCTATTCAATGCTTCATTTAGTATTTTTAATAATACTGGGGCTAGTTTTCCTTCTGGTCTAACAAATGCTTATTATTTTATAACATGGGGGGCTTATAATCCTGTTGGTTCATCCTCATCAGTTAATTTAATTAGCAATCCATTACCTTTATCCGACATTACAACTTACGCAAGTGGAGGGGGTGGAGTTGGATTTATTGGAAACTCTTTTTCAACTGTATTCACTGTTCCCGCTCTCGCAACTTCTCAAACCCCTACTATAAGAATTTTCGCAAGTTCTGGAGCAACAAATTCACCAACAGGATTAATAACTCTTGGAAATGTATTATTAACATATACCCGCTTAAGTTAATTTTTATTAATAATTATTTTCTTTATTAATAATAATTTTCTTTATTAATAATAAGTATCTAATAATGTCAGCCATACCGCCAAATATAACATATGCAGGTAATCAAAATATTTTCGCCTATGCTAATGGCGTAAATAATACTGTTACATCATTAAACGGGTTACATGGTGCCGTTAATATCGTAGCCGGTAATGAAAATTTAATAGTTGAAAATGAAAACAATGATATTTATTTGACCGTAAATGATAATTTAATCGTTACTGATTTGGGTGTTACATCTGGCGTTATCACATTAAGTGATACAATTGGTACCAATACATTAGAGGTGGTAGGGACTGATTTATATTTTGATGGTCAATTATTAGCCAAAGCCAATGACATTCAAAATATTGCAGATTGGGCTGACTATCCAGCCATAACAAAGCTTAATATAGATAATAAGGGTATAAATAATGCTAGTTCTATTTCATTAGGTAATAACACCAATACATTATCTGTAAATGAAGGGAATCAATTATTATATAATGGTGATGTAGTTTCAACCGGTGTCAGTGGTGTAACTAGTTTAAATACATTATCAGGGGCGGTTGGTATTACATCAACTAATACTAATATTACAATAGGACAAGATGAAGCTAATAATATCACTTTAACCGGTGTAGGTGGGGGAGGTGATCCCGCTACGTGGTCACAATATCCAGCCACGCAAAATGTAAATATGGTAAATTATAATTTAACATCAGCTTCATCAACCGGGATCATTGTAGATAGTGGTGTAAATCCAATAACGCCCACCGTTAATATTACGGCTTCTAATGGTATAGCCGGAAAAATTAATATAACGGCGAATAATGGTTTTGGTGGCACATCATATGGGGCCATTGATATAACCGCCTACGGTGGAACCACGGCAGGGGTAACAAGTGGCGGTAGTATTAATATTGTATCAACTACCCCAAGCGGAACAGTTGGCGTGTCCGGTAAAGTAACTATTAACGGCGCCGGTATAAATTCATATGCGGGGGCATCACCAGTATTGGGATCTTTAACCGGATATAATTATATCCATGGTGATGCATCAGTAAATATTACGGCCGGAGCTCCCCCCGTGGTTCCTAATGATCCTTTAACCGTTTATTTATATGGAACTAATGGGACTTTAATGTATGGTACACAATATATGGGCAAGATTAGACCATATAGTGATTTAACAATAAACCCCACGGATTTGCGTATAGAAAAATATAGTAATTTAATCACTACTGGTTATATTGTAATAGATGGTTGTAAAACTTTAAATATGGAACCTACCGCAACATTAAGTGTATCCAATGGCACTGGTACTGATGGGCAAGTATTAGGAAAAAGTGGGGGCAATCTTGCATGGGTTGCAGGTGGGGGAACACCTACTGAAATTAATCAAGCTTCATCTTTTGTATCAGTGTCTACCGTGGGAAATATTGCCCTGGATAATACTTTATATAGTGGGGAAGGTATACCCACAATTATCGCCCACTCAATCGGAGAAATAGAATTTAATGCAGGTGGGGTGACTACACCAACACAAATAATTAAATTAGATCCCGCAGACAATACACCACCCCCTCTTGGCCTTTATGTATCACCAACACAATTATATTTTAATGGTTCAGATGTATTAGCATCATCAGGCGTATCATCATTAAATACATTAACCGGGATAATAAATTTAGCGTCATCAGATAACACAATTGATATTACAGCTTTTGAGGGTAGTATTAATTTACAAGCAAATATAAAAACAGTAATTGGAGCAACAGGCACAACAGCTTTAACAAATATAAATAAAAATACAACCTATATATTTACATCAGGAACAATACAAAATTTTACAACTGCTGATCTTGGAACAGGTGATGCTGGATTAATATGGTATGTAAAAAATGCCAAAGCATCAGTAGACATTACAATTGAACATTTAGGAACTGCAATCAGTGGCTTTTCAACTTTACATGCACGAACAACAAACAACAATTCAAGCATACAAATAATATATTGGAGTGGAACAGATTTATTTATGTATTAAATTTTATCTTAAATAATTTTCTAGATAAAATATATAAACAAAAATGTCAAAAAGTGTCGGAGAACTTAGAGCAGAATTAAAAGCATTAAGAAAATCACACCCTGATCATAAACCCGTGAGCAAGATGGCCAAGGCTGATATTAGCGGTTTAATTGAACGCCTTAAACACAAAGAAGAGACCACGCCATCAATGGGCATGGAAAAAGAAATTAAAGCAGGTAAACACCATAAGGAACACCATGAGAAAGAACACAAGCCCGAACACAAAGAAAAGAAACCATCTAGAATGCATAAAATAATAGATGATATGCATTCAGAGGACAGTGATTCACCAAAAGAAAAGAAAGCAATGAAAGAAAAGAAACCAATGGGAAAGGCTATTAAAGAAGCAACAAAGCACGAGGCCCACGATGACCACAAAGAAATGATGAAGGCAAAAATGGCCAAGATTCGTGCTATGAAAAAAAGCAAGGCCTAAAATAATAATCTAATCTTATATTATAAACAATGCCCTATCATCTTGAATTAGGTTCTGATGGTCATAAATTTCACGACAAAGCGATTGTAGTAAATAGTATAACCGGTAAGCATTATAGTAATGTACCGATACCAATTGAAAAAGCAAAAGCACAAAAGGCAATATTAGAGCAAGCAATGAAACACGAAACAAAAGAAAAAAAATAATCTTAATATATGAATGAATATATTAATTTTTGTTGGTTAGCTAAAAGAATAGATGAAATAGAACGAGAAATATTTATAATTAAAATGATAATAAGAGAACTACGCCCATTATTAATTAAAAATTATTAAAAATTATAAAAAAATATTCTAGAATTATATTATATAAAATGAATAAAAATTTATCTCCCCTTGATCAATCAAAATTATTAAATACAATTAATAAAATGATTTTTGACACTAGCACGATAGTTGCTAAGGATAATAAAGAAGAGTTTGAGATCGGGGTGAGATTAAAAGATGAACAAACACAAGATTATATTTATAATGTTTTTAAGGCAGTTTTTCCCATCCTTGACAATGATATATCAGTTGAAAAGAAAATAGATGATAATGGGAAATTTATAGTTTGTTTAATTAGAGAATAATAGCAATAAAATATTTAGGAAAAAAATATCATAATATATAGTATATATATTATGAATGTTGGTTATGTATATAAGTTATCCGCCCCAGATTGTTCACATGTTTATATAGGTTGTACCAATAACCCCATAAGGCGATTTAATCAACACAAAACAAACCCGACTAAATCAAGTAAGATCGTAATGGAGTATACAGGGGTAAAAATGGACATTTTGGAATCATTGAATTACAATCAGATACACGAATTAAAAAGTTTAGAGTGTCACCACATTAAAAGTAATTTATGCGTTAATCTAAAAATACCAACTAGAACTTATAAGGAGTATTATATTGACAATGTAGATAAAATTAAAGAAAAACAAAATATGATTGAAATGTGTGACTTATGTTCTAAAACTTATACTAAAAGAAACAAAGCCCGTCATTATAAAAAGTACTGTAAGCCTCAGGACAAAGATTCAAATTCATTTACTTTAGCTTTATTAATATATTTTATGTCTGCCCATTTATTTTGTGATAACCATAATTCATGATCAATATCTTTACTAATATCAAAAGTAACCGTTAATGTTTTTTTATCTTTATCTATATGATACGGCGGATTTGTCAATATGTCGGATATTTCCCGTAGGTTATCAATGGTAAAATGTTGTAAGGGTCGGCCAAAGACTGAAGGGAAACGCATTTTTAATACTTGCATTAACATTGTATATATTTATTAGGGAAAAAATTTATATAATTATATTATAAATGGGGATTGATTTATATGTATGTAAAATGTGTAATGAACCATATACACATTACGGCGGTTATAATATCATGATATTTGATAATGATAAATTAATTTTAGATGATTGGGTATGTAGTAATTGTATTATTCAAAATATACAAGATAAGATGATTGAAAAAATAAAAAGTAATGATGATTGTGATCATATATTTAAATTAATTGATTATATTGATATAGTGGAAATTAAAAATAAAAGAATATATATAAAAAATAAAGAATAAAATCACATAAAAAAATATCTAGTATAAATAATATAATGTCGTTAGTTGAGAAAGATGATTATATTATTTATGATTATGATGCTAATCTATGGGAAAAATTAAAAGCTAAAAATTTAATCATTAGGGAAAAAGCAGAGCAACGAACCCAAAGAGTTAAAGTTACCGCAGATAAAAAGAAAAATATTAAAGAATATAGGCAAGAAAACAAAGAACAATATAACGCCTACCAAAGACAATATAGACAAAAGAAAAACGAAAAACGTAGAGAACAATATGAAAAACAAAAATTAAGCGCACGTGAAAAAGCAAAAAAACATTATCACGAAGGCCGTGGAAAACAATGGTATCATGAAAATAAAGAAAGATTAAAAGAACTACGTAAAAATAGAATTATAACAAAAGAAAGCAAAACAAATGATTATTTATATAAATTATCTTATTATGAAAAAAATAGAGATTTAATAAATGCAAAAAGAAGAGAAAAGGCCAAAATATTAAGAGAATCTAAACAAAAAAATATAGAATAAATATATATAATGAATATATTTAATCCATTTTATTGGTTGTATGATTATTTATTTGTTAATCATAGCATAGATGATCAAGAAAATGAAAGACTTGCAGATTTAGCATTAATATCTTATTACAAAAAGAAATTATATCAAGAAAGATTAAAACAATCAAGAATTATTAAAGTATAATATTATAAATTACCAAATCTTTTTTTATAATCTTTAATTGATTCTTTTAGTGTTGGTTTATTCCATAGCAGATAAAATGCGAGATACCCCGCCTTAGTGGGGTCATGAGTCAATAAGTCTTTAGCATGTCTATCTCTGTACCTGTCCCTGCGGTCTTTCTCATGGGACATTATATAATCAGTATATCCTGACGCACCAAATTTGGTGGTCTTTCCATCATCAAAAACGGCCTTATACTTGTGTGTATCATTTACTAAAGGAATTATTTTCATTATATGGTATATAAAGAAAATAATTTTATATTATATGGAATGTAATAGATGTATTATGATGTATAGTAATGATATTATATATAAAATAAATATAAATGGTATTGATTATGATGTATGTGGGTGGTGTTTATGTTATTTGCGTACATATAATTTAATTGAAATTAATAAAAATTTATATTTAACTAAAATTATTAAATGGAATGGTGTGGATTAATTATCTAAATTTCTGAGATAGTTAGAAAAATGTTTATATAAAAACTACTTAAAGATAAAAAACTATATATATTAACAAAAACAAAAGTTATAAAAATGTTTGTAAATAAACAATGGATTTTAAATTGCTGGCATGATAAAATTTATAATAAAACAAGTAAGATTAATTGTGTTCAATGGGTAGATGATGAAAAAAAATTATTTTTATGTTTTAATAGTGCTTATAGTAATGATTTTAAAGAATTTTTACAAACAATGAAGCCGTATATGGATAATGGTGATATAGATATTGAAATTATTTATAATTTATTTAATATACCAAAATCACGAAATACTACTTTAATAATTTCATTTTTAAGAGATTATTGATTAATCCGATGACAACCAGACAAAAAGACAAATTTTTATCATGACAACGTGATGATAAAAAAGAAGAGAAAAAAGTGAAAGGGGGTTACCTTTGACCAACGCCC
>Ga0209084_1002112_pt1 | contig 15818 bp, 20 predicted proteins | sample C_130820_MF_Meta_FD_187309 | JGI IMG/M metagenome (GOLD analysis project Ga0209084, IMG submission 187309) | Freshwater microbial communities from Lake Croche, Canada to study carbon cycling - C_130820_MF_MetaG (SPAdes) (version 2) | ecosystem: Environmental > Aquatic > Freshwater > Lake... | reverse complement strand
TGTTGAACTTACATCCGCTGATGAAGTTATAAATTACAACGAGGAAATGGGTGATATTCAAATCACAGACGAAGAATTTGAAAACGCCGTTCCTTATTCGCAAATAAAAGGTGAGTCAAAAAATACTGAAATTAATCCCAACATCGCCGAAGTAGTAAAGCTAATCCAAAAGGTACTACCTAAAATTAAAGTGGTGTACGATGAAACGCTCGATGCCGCAGGACAATTAAAAGGCGATACAATTCTAATCAATCCATATTACGCCGGTACCGACACACCAATCCACGAAGCGGCTCATGTTTTGCTTGACGCCATGGGTGAAAATAAAGTGGTTTTACAAGCCATAGAGCAATTAAAAGGAACTGACTTGTGGAAAGAAACCAAACAACGCTATCGCAAATTAACCGAGAAGGCTTTGGCTAATGAAGTATTGGCTGAGGCAATCGGAAGAGAGGGCGCAAACATATTTAAAACAGAAGCCGAAAAAAGCAAATTTAAAGCCTATTTAAGCTACATATTTGATTGGATGAAGCAGAAGTTAGGCTTGGATAAAAACATTGCCAAATCCCTCGCAAAACAAATTATCGGCGGTATTGGGACTGAGAAGTTGGAGGGTATTTCTATTAAAAATCAAAACAAACCCAATGCTCAACAATCATTATTTCAAAAGAAAAAATATGGCAAAGCCTTCACTCAATTCCGAGAAGAAAAATTAGGTAGAGATGTGGCTCAGATTAAAAAAGATTTAACTGAGTTTAACCGCATGCTTAAAGAAGATGATTTATCCCAAGAGGAAGAAACAATCATTGAAGATATTATCCGTGGAATTAAACAGCAATTCGAGGACGATAAAGATTCCTACGATGAGTTCTTAAAACAAATGGACGGCGTGGAGGATGTATTTAAAGCAAAAGACTTAGAAGGCTTCACCCTCGATGAATTAATCGAGGCCTACAACACGGCGAGAAATTACGATGGTTACGCCGATAAAAAGATGCTACAAGAAGTGAAGCAAAAGATTGCTTTATACATGAGTGAAACTCGTAGAAAAGAACTACGCAAAAACGATAAATTTATAGAAGAAAATGCCAATAAAAAAGATTTAAAGTGGAAGGATGTTTGGTTTAAAACCCTATCCCACATGACCCAAGATTTTCCTGAGTTACAGTCATTAAGTAATTTATTTGATGAATCATTCCTTGAAATGCAAGATGAGCGTATATCGCTCAAAAACAAAGCAAAGAAATTGGCTGATGCTGTAATTAAGGAAAAAAATAAACAATTGGGCCTTGGGGAAAGAATCGGCTCTGCCTTCAGTAGCGATAATGCCAAGTACTTTGAGTACATGGACGACAATGGTAAGTTTAGAACAAACACCGCCGGGTTAACAAAAGCCCAAATCGACCTATTAAACTTTGTGAAGGAAACCACAAAAGATAGGGAGGTGTTGGATGAGGAAGGAAATGTGATTGAGGACGACATTCTTAAAATTGACAAGACATTCGGAGAAACATTTAAAGAAAGCGGCTTGATGAAAGCCATCGGTGATTATTTAGGTGGCAGTCACGCCGATGTGGAAGTGGGATTTGTAAATCCATTAACAGGCAAATCCGAAACCACTACCTACGATAAAGCAGAGAAAGCAATTCTTGAATACGCTAAGAAAGGCGTGGCAGAGAAAGCCATTGCTATCGGTAAACTATTAAACCTTGCTTATAAGGCTAAAAAGAACGCTACAAGCCATGGTTATTCTTTGGGCAACGGAAGGCTTGTTTCTAAATTTAGCAAGTCTAGAGAGCAAGGAAAAGGGTATAGCAAGGATTTCTACAATGCTCTAATCCAATACATCGACGATTACACCCATGTTAAGCACATGAATAAATTTGTGCCGATTGTTGATTCTCTGGAAATGTTAGCCGAGAGGGGATATGAAGAACAATTAGCTAAGCCTAATGTGGCCAAGTGGTTAAAAGAATGGAAAGAAGAACAGGTTTATCGCAAGCCAAAGGAAACCGATCCGATTATCGACGCTGCCCTTAAAACTATTCGTGCTTTAACATCTCAAATTGTAATGGGCTTTAATATTGGTGCCGCCGGCATGAACGTATTTATCGGTAACTACAACAATTGGAGAAAGGATGCTGCTAATTTAGGATGGGGAGGTTTAAAATCGGGACTTGTGGGTAACAAGCGATTTGCGAGCAAGAAGGGTATAGCATTACTTAGAAAATACGATGTGGTTAAGGTGGATTCAGATAGTTACCCTACATTTAAAGTTGGTAGAGCTTTGCAAGATTTGGCTCACGCAGCACAAAGCTACGGCGAGATGCAAATACAAGGCTCAATGTTTTTAAGCCAATTAACCGAAGATGAGTGGAATAGTTTTGAGATGAATGATGGCGAACTTATAATGAAGGCCGCCGCCGACAAAAAAGAACTTAACAGAAAATTCTCTCAATATAAAAATAAAGTATCTGACGTTCAAGGTAAATACTCAGAGAAAGACCGCCGTAACTTTATGCGTGGTGAATTAGGGAAAATTGCCTCTCAATTCAAGACATGGATGCCCGACGCTTGGAAAGAGCGCTTTGGAAAAGAATACATTAATTCTCACGGAGAAACAGTAAGGGGAACTTACAGAATATTCATGGCTGATTCGATTGCTGAATTAAGAAAGCAAATGGCAACCAAGGAATTTTGGCAATCAAAAGAAATGAAAGCCAACCTGAAGGGGGCAATGCTTATTGCTGTAATTTTAGTGGCCCGTTACCAAGACGACGATGATGAGAAAAAACGTAAAAAAGCACTTAGTTTAGATAACGCCTTGGGTAACTTATTATTCGTATTTGACGTGGACCAATTGAAATACTTAGCTAAAAGTCCTATTGCTGCCCTAGGCACAATAAGTAAGTTTTTAGACACTTTCTCCGATGTGGTTAGCTTAGATGCTGATAAGTTTGAAAAAGATGCTGAAAAGGTAATTCCTTATGGTAAAGCCTATACCCAATTAAAGGACTTGGCTACCGAAGATTAATCAACAAATACCCTATTTTTAAACATCCCTCCTAGTGAGGGATTTTTTATTTATATTTGTATATCAAAATTTTATTAAATGGCTGTTACTCAACCGAATTTAGGAATAACATTATCCGTATTAAGTGGATGCACTGGCCTTCAGTTAATAGACACAACGGGAACTTACAATGCGATTACTAACCCTGCGGGATATGGCGCTCCGGGTGGAGTAGCAATTAATAATGTAACGTCAGTTAAAATAACTCTTACTTACGCAAGCCTTTCAACTACCTCTGCTTATGTTTTTACCGTGAATAGCGGGGCGATTACGGCGGCGACACTTTCTTTAGGGGGCGCAACACCCGTAAGTATTTTTAGCTCACTTACAAGCACCGTGTGGCCCTTCTCGTCAACTAATCCTTTTAATTTAACGGGCAGTTACGGGGTGATTTTACCAACTTTTGCCGACGATGTATTCTCTGCTAATTACGAGATTATCGGAAGTAATGGGGGTGGCAGCTTTGATTTTATTACCGCTTACACCTTGCCTGTTGGATGTAATTTAGCTTGTTGTATCAGTAAAAAATACCAAGCCTTGGACCCAACTTGCTCATGTAGCAACAATAAAAGACAAGAAGTCGATTATGTAAACTCGCTTTATCTTCAATTTAACTACGCTGCTACTGCAGGAAACTTATCAGATGCCTTGGCTGCTTTAAGAGAAGCGCAAAGATATTGCGGCGCTAATTCGGGAGGTTGCGGATGCTAACTCAAACACTCATACAAAACACCATCAACGGGGCTAAGAATTACAATACAATTCTTTTAAACACCATTCTTGTGCAAGAATCTTACGGAGAGGATTGTACCGAGATGAAGGGTAAGTTTAATTTGCTTAACCATTGGATTGAAATATTACAAGATTACCTTAATAATAACTTCGTTAATAACGGGGTGCTTACGCCGCCGATATTTGTTTGCTTAACCGCCGATGAAATATCTGACTTAGTGGCTAAGGTAAACCTTATGATTGGATGCTCTACTCAAATATCATCAGGTGGTTCTTCGGGTAGTGATTGGATATTAGCTACCGGCTCATGGAGAGATTCAGGATTTTGGAGAGATGATGCAACTTGGATTGATTAACTATTAAAAAAATAAAACTATGCCATTAAACTCAGTAAATAACGGAGATAGCGGATCGGCAGCGAGAGCTACAATTAACGCCGCAATTACGCAAGTAAATACAAATACAATAAATATTGCGGCCCTACCTTCAACTTATCAGCCATTAGATAATGATTTAACTAACATTGCGGCTTTAACTCCAGTAAATAACGATACGCTTCAGTATATCGCGGGGGCGTGGACAGACAGAACTCCGACACAAGTAAAAGCAACTTTAGCGTTAAATAATGTTGACAATACAACTGACGCTAACAAACCTGTTTCTACAGCTACCACAACGGCTTTATCTGGAAAACAAGATATTAACTCTCAATCAACACTATACAATCGCGTTTCATTGGCAGAAAGTGTTGGTAGAGTTATTGTTGCGGGCGATCAAAACGGATTAATTCAATTTCAATTAGGGGGGGTTGCTCAAACCCTGCGTTTTCCTCCCGGTTTAATAGCTTTTCAAGTTGGATGTATTGTTTATGTAGCAAATTCTGATACATCTGGTTCGGCAGTAAATATTGCTGCTGCGAGTGGAGCTGCTTTATATGTAGGCGCCAAGGGAACTTCATTGGCGGCGGGTGACACTTGCGGAGTGATAAAGATTTCACCAACCGAATGGCTTAGATTATTCTAAACTAAAAACCCGCCGATTAAGCGGGTTTTTTTATTACTTCTTTGTTCTTAATTTCTTAGCCGCACCCTCTCGTTTATCTCTATCATTAGCCTCTTTTTGTTCGTATCTTGGCCTTGCATCAGCAAACATTTTAAGTGTCTTTACACGGCGCAAATAAGCCTCTGAGTGTACTCCTTGATAAACATACGTCTTAGGGGGAAGAATAGCTAATACTTCGTGTTCGTACATTTTAAGATAAATCTTACCTTGTATTTTGATTTGGGGATATTCTACGTCAGCGAACATCACTTTTAAACCCGGGCGAAGCATATCGGTAACTTCTTCTCCAGTGGCCATAATTATTCCTGTACAAGGGATGATTGTGTTATTAGCTACTGTGTCGGGAATTATGATTCCTCCGATTGTTTTGTCGATTCCTTCTCTATCGGTTACTTGTTCGACAAATACTTGTTTCATGAGAGGAATGGCAAATCCATTCGGCACTTTGAAATTCGGATTGGCCAATTCCGCAATAGCCATCATTAAGGCTCGCTTCTTGATGTTTACCGGGGCAAATTCATCAATGTCGTTTTCTGTTTTCATATAGTTGTTTTTATTTGTTTTTTTGTTAAATATTAAGGCTATACCCTTACATTTCCTTATTAATTATCAGGTTAAAGGCCTATAGTGGGGCTTTGGGTTACATTTTCATTCATAAAGTGTTGATTTTTAATGATGTTCGCTAATTAGGTAGTTATGTTCAATTGGTTGTTGTTTAATTTTAAAAGCCCACGCACTCCTTAAATTTTTCAAATTTATAAAAGGTTTAAAAAAATGTGAGCAATAACATCTACCGTCCATCCATTACCTAACATTCGGTATCTTTGGCTATCACTTGCAACTGCTGTATAATTATCTTTTACGGTTTGTAGTCTTTCACACTCTTTAGGTGTTAATCTTCTTATTTTTCTTTCGTGTTTTATGGCGTGAGTGCTACAACTCATTTGAGCCATTAAGGCGGGGCTAATTCCATCTGTATCATAAATTCTATTTTGTTGGTAAGGTTGGCATCCATTACTTTCAGTTGATTGATTTAATTGCATTACCAGGTTATCTTTATTAATTGCAGTAGTAAGCGTATTCATTTTATCGTAATCAATACCAGTTATTTCTTTTGCTTGGAATGGTGTATAATCTTTGCCATTTTTCATACTTTCTTTTCGCATTTCTTTTGCTTCATCTGTTCTGCCAAACTTTATACATCCAACTAATTCAATTGCGTTTGTACTTCCAGTATCTAAACAATATGTTTTGCCATCTTTTCGGCTTAATAAACCAGTTCCGCCTTTGCCAGTTGTTGAGCTTCTTGGCATTGTGTTGTGTACTACATGTTGCCAATCAGTAGGTATTTTATTATATCCAGCCAATAAGCAATTGAATTTCTTTGTTTCTTCATCTACATAAGGCACACTTCTTTCACTTTTAAGCATCGTTTTAATTCGTTGTTGGCTTAAATAGTATTTGTCATCAACTTCACTTTCAAGTATATCTTTTAGTAAAATACCTTTATCTTTCGGTTGTGGTATTATGCTTTCTAAATCTCCAAATAATCCCATTGGTTGCATTCCGATATTTGTCCAGTATAATCTTCTACGATTTTGAGCCGATACCAAAGCACTATTTATTTCAATCGGTTTCACTCCAATTGCTTTGCTCAATATCTTTTCCCACTTTTCACCCATCATTACATTTTCAAGTAAAAAGTATTTTGGTTTCACTTCGTTAAGCAATCTCATATACTCCCAAAACAAATAGCTTTGACCTTCAAATTCGTAACCTTCTGCTTTCAATTCCAAATAGTGTTCTAAAGTCAATATTTCAGTTTCGCATTTTGTACTCATTCCTTTTCGTTTCCCAGCAAATGAAAAACTTTGGCAGGGGCTTCCTCCAATCAATAAATCAATCTTTGGTAGTTTATATCCATCAACCTCCGTAACGCTTCCTAATTGCTTTGTATTTGGGTAATTGTGCATAGTTACAGCAATGGCGTGTTTATCAATTTCACTTGCATAATAATTATCTACAACAATTCCACTTCTTTCAAGTGCCTGTTGCCCACAACTCATTCCATCAAATAGTGATAATACATTCATAATTTAAAGAGGCTCACACACCCCACCTTTTTTTAAAATTAAACAACAACCAACTGCCCTCACTCGAAACATCTCAGCCCCACACTACCTCTGCGAATTTGCCGTTGTCGAATATCTCAGCCCCACACGACCAAAAATCATTTGAATGATGGTAATATTGATTACTATTAATATCTCTAATTTCAACAATATCATTGTTGTGTAAACATCTTACCCTCGCCCCCTTCACTATCCCCTTTTGCTCACATCCTTTAAGTATGGCGGCTTGGATTTCTTGGGAGGTGGCGAGGCGGTCAACGTCAACCGCATAACAGCTAATCTCACAAGTAATAGTCCATGTATTAAGTGGTTTATTATACCCATAACCATTTACGGTAGAATTTCTACCTCCTTCTATAGAAGAAGTTGCGTGAAATATAGAACCCTGTTTAGTTACATACCACTTCCCCACGCCCTCATAACCGCCTTTGGGTTCGGGTTCGGCGGGTTGGTTGAGTTTGGATTGCATACCCTTTAATCTACTGTTATAAGTCCCGATTGAGATATAGTTTATCAAATCATTCAATACTTCCTTAATCTGTTGTATTTCTTTTTCTGTGTTCATAATATTTACTTCATCTTTGATTTAACAAGTTTAACGTAATCCAATAAAAAAGGTTGCAAGTTTTCTTTACAAATTCTTTGATATTTGTCGGCGATAGATAAATAGTCTTTCCGGCTTAATCTTTCGTAATAACTAAGCATCGGATTAATTATCACCTTATCCTCCACCCAAAACAAATATCCATTCTTAATCAGCCATTCAAAATTATTTCTTATTGGCATCAAGGAAGATGTTAATTTGTTTTTTGATCCGTATAATTTTCTAGCCTCTATTAGTGATTTTGAATACTTACGAAGCAAATTAGTGCTATAATTGAATGTACCATCGGCGCCACTTTGATAAAGCAACCACCACAACATAGACGCTTGATTCGCCGACATGTATAACGCAATATTGCAAAAATGCTTTGTAACCACTTTTGTACATTTATTGGATGTAAGTATGGGCATGGATGGAAAATATAGCGTATAGGTGCTTTGTATGCGCTTGGTATTCATTAATCTTTATATGTTGGCATTGTGAATGTTTTTTTATTATTCGCCATGATTGTTTGCTCCACGCCATCGTTGAAAGATTTTTCGAGAGCTGCCTTGATTAATCTTGTAGTTTCTTCGGCGGCCATAACAGGACGAAGGGAAACAATCTTGTTTATTTCATTGGTTAAGTCTTTAGATTTGCTCATTTTCTCTTGGTTTTTACAAACATTGATTTAATTATTAAATATTCATCCTTTAATTTTTGCTCCAATTCAAATACCTTCTCCCATATAGGTTCGGTAAGTGTGCTTCGGGGCGTTTTATCGAATCGGTGATGGCACGATGATTCGCTGTCATGACACATAAGCCGGATGTTGTCTTTGTTTAATTTGAATAGGGGGTATTTATTAAGGGCCTTTGAAAGGATATGCGCGAAATTACTTGCTATGGGGTAGATTATGGGCTTATTACACACAAAACATCGTCCGTTACTCTCAGCCCATATTTCTTCAAAAATTTCTTTTTCTCCGGTCGGCTTTTTCATCGACCAATGTTTCTTTACGGGCTTTAACTCGCCTTTCTTTTTGGCTTGTTTGTGTTTGTAATTACATTGATCACACCAATTAGCTTTAACCACAATCGGTGCATTTGTTCGGGTGCATCCGGGATATTCGCATTTGCCAAAAAATGGTTTAAACATTACAATAGTTTTTTTAAATCTTCAACAAAGTTTTTGTAATTAAGGGCCGTATAACGTAGAATTATCCATCCTTCAATTTGACATAGGTTGTACTTCTCACAATCGCCTGTAAATCCTGTTTTTGTGGTGTGGCGGCTTTTCGCCGACATAAGCCCCTCGTATTCAACTCCAACCTTTATTTCTCCTTTTAGCTTTGATTTATACCAAAAGGCCAAGTCAAATCTAAACTTCCTATGCTCACTGAATTTAAACTCGGGTGTATAATCAATATTAGCCGCTTTAAGCACCCTTTCAATGGCTTGTAGTCCTTCGGGCTTATCTTTGATAATCTTTGCTTTAGGGCGGCTAGATTTCTTTAATTTGATGTTTGATTTATCCACATCGGCGGTACTCGTCACCGTAACAATGGTAGTTAATTTTACATAAGCCCCAGTGTCGTCCACGACATACCCCTTGGCTTCTAAGTCAGCTAATGTGAATGGATTACTTTTTGCCATCTCTCTTAGGGAATACAATTTCTAAATTCTTCAAAGCCTGTAATTCATCATGCTTAGGAATAACCAAAGATAATTTATTTTCCTTAGTCAATACCGGGTTTCCCACCACCAAAGTAACGGGGATAGAATATCGGGTGCAAAGATAAAGCACTTGTGTTTCGCTTAGGTCCTCAGATTTCTTTATCCACTTACTTAATCGGCTGTTGGTTATTTTAATCTCAGGATAGCGCTCTAAGGCATCCGTTACGATGTTTGAGTTCTTGAGTCCCAACTCTTTCCATCGGGCGAGTAGCACCTCTTTAATTTGTTTATTCTTTACGATATTCATACTTCGATTGTTTCTTTTTGTTTGGCTCTCAATTTACTTTTATCCATCTTAAATCCACAAATAGTGATTGAATTAAATCCGATCGTAAGCTCAAGCCTTGGGTTGGACCAATTATAAACTGTCCATTGCTCGGTTGCCGGGTTTAAATACTCAAAATCAAATCCATGGTGGATTTCTTTGAGCTGGGGATGGTAGTATTGGGGGTCCATTAAAATATATCTTTAAGGTTATCCTTATAGTGGTTCACGTTCTTTTCAAGGTCGGCTTGTGAAAGTTCCTCGGCGAAATAGCGCGTTTTGCTGTTAAGGACAAATCCATTTGTTACGAATTTAATTCTTGTATGTAGCTTCACGTCCTGTGTTTGGTGAATGGGTAAATCATACACCTCGCCAATGATTTCTAATGGCTCATCTTGGAATGTTGTCGATGCTGAATAGCTTTTTTTTAGTTGTGGTTTCATGGTTTATTTATTTGTAAAATCTGTTATAATACTCATCAGGGGATAAAATGTAAATTTCAATCTCGGCGCAATGCGCTATTACTTTTTCTATAAAAGAACTTGTTTCTTCTATCGTTAGTTCACTCATCCCTATCACCTTAACAACTTCAATATTCTTGCCGCTATTGTCCTTAAACATCTTTTTAATGCTTAGGAATTTAGGGGCAAAATAGAAATCATGTATATCGTCGGGCTTGTCGAAATAACCGAACATCTCGCTTTGATAACAAGCGGCTAAAATAGCTCCACGGTAATAGGCATGCTGCGATAGCGTGGTTTTACGCGTCCTTTTCTTAATTACTTCCTCGAACTCTTGCCCCTCCAATTGCTGCAATTGGGCAGAGTAAAGCTCAGGATTGTTATACACTTTCCTGCCTTTTATTACTTTACCAAAATGCTTTATTTGGAGGGACATGGGGGTTTAGTTTTTGAGATTAAAATGGGAGATCATCTGCAATGTCGGCAGCATTATTATTCGATTCCTGTGTCGCCGGTGCTGCCGCTGCCACTTTCACTGATGGGGCGGATTTACCCAAAACAGAAACGATCTTGGCGTTAAAAATATCCTCCCAAAAGGCTCTCACTTTAGAATCGTCCCATACTTGTTTGCCCTGTAACATAAAAGGCTTACCGTCGGGTCCTTGTACGGGTTCTTTGCGTGGTGCTGATTGAGGGTCAATTGACCATTTAAGGCTTTCTGTGCGGCCTTTTATATTGATGTAGCAAGTGCCATTCCAATAGGATTTACCATCCTTGCCTTTGGTTTGTTTTTTCTTTACGGTGAAAGAATATTCATCAAGGGTGTTGCAATCCGATGCCAAGGAATTGATAAGGGAATGTGTCACGGAATTGTGGGTCATTTCCACTTTTGATGTTTCATTGTCGTCTTGGATTTCAAGAACGAATACGTTAAATTTTGCACCTTGGTATTCCTTTTCTTTTATTTCGGCGGAATTGAGGTAGCCAGTCATTGTGTCGAAATTATTTGTTATTTGCCATTTTTCATTCACCTTCTCGGTTAAGGCAAAGTTAGGTGTTTCTGTTTCTGATGCCTTTGCTTTAAGGCTGTAGAATTTCATTGATTTTGTTGCTGAATTACTTGCTCCCATTTTTGTTTGTTTTAATTGTTTATTTAGTTAAAGGTACTTGAATGTTTTTCATTTTAAGATAAATACTCGCAAGGGTGAAAATATCATGCTCGCAGTAGTTTTGGATGGACTTCATATCCTTGGTGATGTAATACACGTCTTTCACATCGCTGCCTTTCATGAGCATCTTACTGCTTTCTACATCAAAAGCGCCGGCCAATAAATCAAGGCTTACATTACCATCAAATACGCCGTATTTCCACGTTTCTTTGGTGTCGATAAAGTAATCTACTTCCCAAGGCTTTAAATGCGTGTAATCGAAGATATAGGGCAAATCAATGCCATTATAAATCATTCTCTTGGCGATAACGGGAAAATCAAATACTTTACCATTATGGGCACAAAAGGCAAATCTTTCCATCGGCTGCGATGTGGGGTAATTTTTGATACTGGCCGCATTGGCAAAATCGGTTAAGATTTTCTTCTCGTCCGTGCCGCAAAAGCTTTTTACCTTCAAGGTGTATTTATCCGCATTTTTAGTGTCAATAATTCCCATGCTTATGCAGCATATTTTATTGAACTCTGCAAATAAAGGTGCTTTTTGATTGTAGATTTCTTCAACTGCACTCGTTTTAATTAGTGCTTCGGGGTCCTCGGGAGGCATCACAAAGGCTTCGATGTCCTTTTTAAATTTCTCTTTAAAAAGGTTTTGCATACGGGGCGGCATTGCTGCGAAAGCCTCGTATTGGCTTGTTGTTTCCACATCTAGAAACACAACTTTTTCGATTGGTTTTTGACTTAACATAGGTATTGTTTATTTTGGTTGGTGTAAATTTAATAACTTTTGAACTATTCTGCAAATTTAAAATAATAATTTCTCCTTACTCATTGATTTTTTTAAATACTGCCTTCTTTTATGTCGGCGGTCAAGGGCTAAATATTTGTTTTTTTTCTTGTTTCCATGGCTTTTAATCTTTCCGAAATAGGGAATAGTAAAATTCACTATATGTCCCGATTTCAGCTTTACCGACTTGTGGTTCCAAACAGCCTTAATAATCATCCTTATCTCTCTCTTTGTGAGGTAGGGATGTTTTTTTAATAGGGCTTCTGAGATTTCAAGTTGCATGGTAGTTATACGATTTGCTTAATTAAAAGGTTGCGATTAATCTTTAAAGTTTAAATTGGCAAATTCTTTGTAAACTTGTTTTGCTACTAAATCATACTGTTTTGCCGCCTCCGCTTCTCCCGCTTTTGTGTAATTAAATGAACCTATAAATTTTCTTTTCCCTTTCTCTAACTGTATTTGAGCAACCCATCTTTCTTGTTTGCCAGACTTATTGAACCAATATCGGTAACTCACGCCCATGTATTTTGATGCTCCTCTCATTGGCCTTTGATTTATTGCGTTTTGTCTTTTTGTGGCAATTCTTAAATTTGAAATTTGATTATTTAACCCGTCATGATCGGCATGGTCCACTATCTTTGTTTTATCATCATGGATGTTTAATATTAACCGGTGCATATAAACTGATTTTTTCTTTTTATCCTCATGATAGTGTCTCCTTGCGTAATAAATTATTTCTGAACTATATTTTGGCTTTATTGGGTGAGCATACCATTTATATTGATACAATTGCTCGTAAACATCATCGTCAACTTTCGCAAATTTACCTCTTGATAATGGAATTAATTTCATAGTTTATTGTTTAAAACGGCGGTTCTTCGTTGGGGTTACCCACAATTATTCCACCCATATTATTTTCTTCTTCATCTAAGTTTATTTTAATTGGTCGGTTTTGGCCCGTAATCCAATTAGACACATCCATTATAGCGTTATCGCCGCTCATTTCGTTGTATCTGCCCGATGGTATGTCGTACTTAAATTCACAATACCCTTGATGGCCCCAATATGGTTGCATTTTAACTTTCTGTACATACACTGTAGATACTTGGTTGTCGTATTTTTTGGTAACAGGGTTAAATATCCCGTAATCTCTATAAACCGACATGCCGTTGGCTATAATGTTATTAAACTGCGCCCCTCCGCTGATTGTTGACATGGTGGCCACGGGTAATTTACCTGTTTTTTTATCAACTTGCGGTTGTACCGGGTGTGCCACTAAAAAACAATGTACGTTATGTTCTTTGCAAAAATTATCAATTTTGTTAAGGGTTTCTGTGATGTACCTAACATCATTGTTGCCGCTGTATTTATGCTCTATACGATTCCATGCGTCCAACAGGAAGAAATTAATGCCGTATCTCTTTTTAAGATTAAGCACGGTAGCTAATATAGTGTTAATTGTAAAGTCCTTTTCGGGGATGATAAACCAAATCTTGTCCTCCAAAAATCGCATAGCTAAGTTCTTTTCTAACTCATTAATCTTATCTCTGCCGTACCAATTCTTACCGATAAGTTTTCGGATCAACTTAGATAAATGTATTTGTGTGGGAAAATTCTCGGGCGAATAAATACCGCCCTTCCATCCATGGTGAAGCATAAGTCTTATCATCATTTCATCTACCCAATCAGATTTGCCTGAATTTGGATAGCCGGTAATGAGGGTTATGTAACCCGTAACGAATCTTAATAGCTTGTCAAATCCTTCAATACCTATTCCTACACCTCTATCTACACCGTTATTATACATGTCGTCAACGGCATCTTTAAATACTGAAGCTTTAAAAGCCCCCACAATAGGAAACTCTTTGGGATGCTTAACGCAATCAATAACAGCCTGTATGCCATCGTAAATCAAAACATCATTGGCGTCTTTTTTATCTCTCCATTCAATGTAGTCGCATTTGTCTTTACCCAGTCTTTCTGCAATGTCCTCTCTTAGTCGGCGGCCCGCGGCGTCATTATCCGTTCCGATGTGAAATATGGGCTTTTCAGATTCTCCCTTCCCCAGTCTCTTAACGTAATTCTCATACACCTTATCAAGCAAAGGAATGGCTGAATCAAGGTAGGTTAAGTTATTAGATTTTACATTCGCTCCATTAGGCACCGATAATATCGCTGTGCCCTGTTTCATTATCCCGCACTCGAGTAACGTGAGAAGGTCAATTTCACCTTCGCAAAAATACACCTCTTTGGCCTCGATGAGAGAATCGAGATTGTAGAAAATTAATTCGCCGTCTTTGAATAACTTGAATGACTTGATTGAATCGCGATACTTGACATTAATCAACTCTCCGTTTCTGAAATAATTAAAATTAATGGCTTTTCTTGTGCTTGCGGGATAAGTTTTAACTGAACCGTCTTTTAGCTTGACCTTATGCTCGTACATCCACTCATCACTTTCGGTAATACGCATTAATTTAAGCGTTTTTTGGCTTATCTTACGCTCTTTCTCAAACCATTGGACTAACTTATCGGATAGTTCGGTATTATTGCTCCAAAGGGGCTTTGCGTAGGTTTTTTTGACACCTTCTTCTTCCACGGTGATTTTGTATTTATTGGCTAAGTAAAGGATTGTTTCTTGAAATGTCCATTTTTTGTATTCTTGGAGGAAGGTAATCGGATCGCCAGCCTTTCCGCAACCGAAGCACTTGTAAAAATTCTCTACGGGGTTGATTACGAAGGATGGGGTTTTTTCTTCGTGAAATGGGCAGTTGCAGTTAAAATTTGGTCCTTGCTTTTTAATTTGAATAAAATCACCAATCACATCGGCGATTTTGGCCGTGGATTTAATTTGTTCGATGGTGGTATTTGAGAACATTAATTTATTTCAAAGTTTAGTTTAATATCAACACCCATGTAATAACCATACTTAATTAGCAAATTAAAATCATGGCGTTTACAGTTTTCAAAATCAGTTAATGTGCTTCGTGATATGTCTAGCCAATCGGCCATTGATTCTTGGGTTGTTTCGGATTGCTTTCTTGCTTGTACGATATTTTCAACGGCGGCTTTATAAGTTTGCTCGAATTGTGTGATTTTATCGACAAGCGTGTGTGTATTTAATTCATTCATAGTTAGTTATTTTTAATAGCGCATAGCGGGTAGTTATAGGCAATAGGGCAGACGTTCTTCGTTTCAACATTTGTGGAAGAAAAAAAAGAAAAAAAGCCCACCGCACTTTTAAAATAATGATGGTTGGTTAGCATATACTTCAATTCGTTTGTTTGCATCTGTAACATATCTTTGGCTTATCTCACTTCCTATGTAGTTCATCTTTTCAATTAAACATCCTACTGCTGTTGTTCCAGTTCCCATAAAGCTATCATAAACTAAACTTCCTTCTTTCACATAAAGTAATAATAGCTTTCTCACAAGTTCACTACTAAAAGTTGCTTTATGAATATCATTTGAGCCATCATTGTTTTTTGCAGTTAAAAAGTTTGAGTAATTTTTGTAAGCAATTTGTCCTGTTGTTCTTAATGAGCTTACTTCTTTGTTACAAGCAAAAGTTTCAAATTCATTCTTTCTGCAAAAAACAAATACATATTCACACATCCTTGTAAGTTTGTTTGGGCTACAACTATTCGGGCTTGTGCTTGGCTTTTTCCAAATGATATTGTCAGCTACTAAAAAGTTTGTTTGCTTCATTATTTCCGCAACTACAAGCCACATCAAATGTGTATTTTCACTTGAATATGAAAGGTTGTATAAAATCACTCCGTTTTGCTTCAATACTTTGTCGTAGCCTTTAAATATGTCAAT
>Ga0209084_1002109_pt1 | contig 15824 bp, 45 predicted proteins | sample C_130820_MF_Meta_FD_187309 | JGI IMG/M metagenome (GOLD analysis project Ga0209084, IMG submission 187309) | Freshwater microbial communities from Lake Croche, Canada to study carbon cycling - C_130820_MF_MetaG (SPAdes) (version 2) | ecosystem: Environmental > Aquatic > Freshwater > Lake... | reverse complement strand
ATTCTGTGACATTTTTGCCACAATATCTACCAGGATTTCACTTGCCCAAAGTCCAGGATCAGTGTATAATAAGTATATACTGTAGTATAGGGCCGTTAGCTCATGTTGGTTAGAGCAGTGGACTCATAATCCATTGGTGCTGTGTTCGACTCACAGACGGCCCACCAAAATTTTAAACCCGAGGATGCAGGATATATGCTATACAAAGAGATCAGGAGCTAGAAGTCTGGGATCTCAGCGTATAGTTGAGGCTAGTTGTAAACGAACCGTTACTGCGCCAAACCAATAACCAATTACTTCTAGTGGTTAGGGCTCATTATCGAGAGATAGTAGGAATAAGTTGGCGGGGTCTATATAACGACACCTGCGTATATATAGAACTGACGATAGGGATAATGCGTAATAGCATTATCCCTATTTTCTTATTGGATTATCTCTTATGCATTGTTAATATTATACAGTGTTAATGATTAAACAAATTCGATATTATTAGTACGCAATTGCTTTTTAGCAGTTTCTGTTAAGCGATTAACTTCTGCTTGTAGTTCCTCATATATAATATCTCCGCTAACATAAGCGCATTTTGCTTGTGTTGGGAATATATGCACAATATCTCCATTATCCTTTTGCTTAGTATGTACATTAAAAGCGACAACTAGTTTATACAGTTCTCTTTTTTTGTTATATACTAGTTTAGCTTTAGCTAGTGTATTAAATGCATTGCTTAACATGGGAGCTCCTTTTTAGTGTATGCGTGTATTATAGCGCAGTTTGGGCTCTCTGTCAAATGTGGCAGTTTATACACACAAGGTTTGGCGGGACATTGGAGTGCCGGAAGTGTGGCAGTTTATACACACACGGCTTGTAAGGACTTGACACTATGGTAAAACCGTGTTACAATACACACTTGTTTAAAGGAAATATACAATGCGTAAAGTTACTAAGTCTCATGCTCTAGCTATTAATAAATTAATGTTGCCATTAATATGCAGTGTCTCGCATCCCTCTTATGTGTGTGAGGATGCAGACATGGGCTATTATAATATGCTAGTGGGAGATATTGCACATAATGTCTCAGCATTAAGTGTGTTTAATAGTACATTAGATGCTGGTGTATTACATAATAGCATTATGCTACAAGATACCTCACCCAGAGAGCATTTTTTTACTGTGCTAAAGTATATTGAAGATAATGCATTAATTAATGCTAATAAATTCTGTTGCAGTTGAGCAACACTGTAAAGACCCTGCTTGTTGTAGGGTCTTTACTGATAGGAGTTGACAGTCTGCTAAAAGTTTGCTACAATACACACATACACTAAAAAGGAGTTAAAAATGGGTCAATACGCTAATACAGTTAACGCATACGCTATGTCTGCCGCTCGTGCTAAAGTATACACTATGCAAAACACTATGCAAAGCTACGGACAAACCGCTTACATGCTTAATGTAAGTACAGCAAAGTTCCGCAGGGATATCGAAGCTAAAAAAGTAAAATTTATTGCAAAGCTAGAAAAAGAAAAACTTGCTAAAATGCAAGCAGAGATTGCTCACTTGCAAGCAAAGCACAGTGTTGCATAAAAACAACGACCCTACGGGGTCCAGGGTCTTTGGTTGACAGAGTGGTAAAACCGTGCTATAATACACACATGAACAAAGAAACTGTAGCCCGTAAGAAGCGAGTCGATCGCAATCATATCATCTATGAGCTCGTGGTCAATGGCAAGAACTACATCGGCGTCACTGCTAAGACAGAAAGTACAGTGAACAAATCGGTGCTGTCACGTGCGGCCAAACACTTCTATCGTGCTAAGACAGAGACCAAGAACTGGCTCTTGTGTGCAGAACTTCGTAAGCTCAATGACAAGTCAGAGATCGAAGTCTATGTACACGAAGTGATCCGCGGCAAGGCAGAAGCTCACAAGCGCGAAGTAGAGATCCGCAGAATGGTCAAGCCCGTGCTGAACACAGATGTCCGCGGTGACTTGACAGCAGGCTAAGAACCTGCTATAATACACACATACACTAAAAAGGAGCTAAGATGTTTTCAACAGACAATCAACGATCACTCAAAGCAGAGTTAGATCAGATGTACGCAGATCAGGGCGCGGCATTTACGTCGGGCTACCTGAACAGCATGGCACAGGAGATGCTGAACCTCATGCCCAAGCGTCAGCAGAAGGCATTTATCAAACAGGTGGCTACCTTCAACGGTCGTCAGCTGATCACAGTGAAGAACTGCCTAACAGGCGTAGAGGTTGAGATCCGCAGAGAAGACCGTGGCGGACCCTGCGATCCCAGCACAGAGCGATTCCACTCAATGTAATGGTTGACAGGCACCCGAAAGGGTGCTATAATACACACATAGACAACAAAGGAGCTTGATATGCGTACACAGACAACCAAACTGCTGGCAATGATGGACGAGGGCTTGATCAGCGCCGAAATGGTTGCTGAGATGTGCCTTGCGTACATGAGCGAGGACGAAGTAGCGGACATGATGCGCTCAAACGACATCTTAGACGAAGAAGACGAGTACGATGGTCAGCCCGACGAAGCCCAAGAGTGGGCAGACTTTGATCCGGAGTGCTGATATGATTGACCAAAAGTTCAAAGAGGTAGAGCGGGCGGCACAAGAGTTCAAAGACGCCCTGTTGAAGTTCCGAAGCTTCTACGATCCGGAGACTGTGGGCATTGATGAGTTTTGCGAGCAGATCGACGAAGTATTGTTTGACATTGACCAAGAGTTGCAGGAATGATTGGTTGACAGACTGGTAAAATCACGTTATAATTAACACTTACACACACTGGAGCACACTATGAACATCATGCAAATCAACACTGCCATCCTGCAAGGCGGCTTCACTAACACCGAGCTGTCCAGCATCATCGATGCAGTCAAGTTCGCTCGCGCACGTCTTACAGAGATGAATAAGCGAAGCCTGCGTCTGGGAGACACTGTAGAGTTCACCAGCACCAAGACAGGGCGTACCATGCAGGGCACTGTACAGAAGATCGCTATTAAGTATGTCACAGTGGCAACTACAACGGGTCTGTGGAGAGTGCCTGCTAACATGTTGACAATGGTTGAAAAGGAATTCGCATAATGACACGCTATTACGACACTTTGGCTGAATACGAACGAGACGGCTACACAATTATCGTAGACAAGACCTATGAAGACATACACCCCAGTGACCTCTTTGACGATAGCGAGCATGACGTCAAACAACTATGCCAGGACATCGAGTGCGGGAATCTTGACTGGTTCATGCTCCGGGTTCGTGTACTGGTCGAAGGACTCGAGTTGGCTGAAGAGTTCCTCGGCGGATGCTTATACACAGATGCCCGCGAAGTCCTTAGTGACGGGTGTGCCGAAGACATCATTGACCAGGCTATGACCCATGCTCAAGGGCGGGTCTATGCATTGAGCCGTAAGTTCACAGAGTTGAGCTACGCACATGACGCGGTGCCTGCCAATGAGCAATATTAACAAAGACGAAGTACTACAATGGACAGGGGCTTTCTTTATCACAGCAGGGCACGTACTCAACACCATGGGCAGTGCCTATCACAAGGACGTTTGGAACATTGCGGCCTTTGCTGTGGGAACTTTGCTGTTTCTAACGTGGACGATCCGTGTGGCAAATAAGCCACAGATGGCAGTCAACGTTGCGGCTTTAGCCACAATGGCAGTAGGGTTATACAAAGCCTTTGGTTGACTGAATGGTAAAACCTTGCTATAATTAGAACATGAAACAAACAAAGGAACAAACAATGTCAAAAGAGATGTACGAAATATTGGCCGCGCTGGACAAAGCCGCAGAGCTCATGTTTGCATATGGACTCAATGGCTATGCTGAAGATGTTGGCATGATGATGGGCGAGTTGGAAGCAGAAGTCCAAGAAGTAGAGTAAATTGTAGGGCTATTATAGCAAGGTTGACTAAATGGTAAAACCTTGCTATAATAGAAGCATAGTAAGTAATTAGGGGTTACCAACTCCGGTAGGTGGCCTAGATAGTGAGTAACCAGTTGACGGACTGGCACTACTAGGTTACACGAAAGCAGACCCGCAAGGGCGAGGCACGCCGGATCAAGTTGGCTCGTAATGTGGCTGACAGACAAGTCCGTGGACGGCACGGTAGGGCAGGATCAAAACTGCGTTCGCTGATCAGACATCCCCTGGTTGACAAGACCAAAATTACCTGCTATAATACACACATACACTAACAAGGAGCAGAGATGAACATTCAAACTATCGAAGCCTATGTGGCACAGAAGAACAAGTGGGCCGCGATCTTCAAAGGTCGTCAAGTGAGCCTGCTCAACAAGGCAGATCGTCAAAGCATTGCCAACAGCCTAGACGCAGACCTTAGCCCAGAGAACTTGACCTGCGATGGCGAGTTGCGTGGTGCAGAGGTTCGCCAGAAGCAGGCCTACCTGATGCGTTGCGTAGAGGAACTGATCAGCATCGATCCTACTGTGTCTTTTTACTCTTTGGAGATCTAAATGAAGTACCTTTTTGTGATTGCCTTTGTGATCTTCTTGATCATCATTGGACCCATTGTAACCATTTGGGCATTGAACACACTGTTCCCTGTATTGGCCATTCCTTACACTATGGAGACCTGGGCGGCTGTGATCTTGATCAAGGGTCTACTCACTGTACAAGTAACAAAGAAGGATTGATATGAAAGCCTATGTAACAACTATCCTGCGACAAGAGATCGAAGTGCCGGAAGGCACCAGTCGTGAAGATGTGCTAGAGTTCCTAGCAGAGAACCAAAGCTTCGGTGATGCGTTCTTAGGTGTTAGCGATATGACACAACGGTTCCGCATCGTTGGCATTACTGTGGTAGAAGAAGAGATTACAGAACTTGGAGAGGAGAGCTACGATGCCTAATTGGTGCAACAACACTGTCACGCTGGAACACGCAGATCCAGCAATGATTGCTCGTGCTAAGGCCGCGTTCATTAAAGGAGAGTTCCTTGCGGAGTTCATTCCGGTGCCAGAGAGCCTACATATCGTAGCAGGACGAGTGGGTGACCCGGACGAGCAGAAGAAGCTGGAAGAGGACACAGCCCGCAACCTTGCCACACACGGCTACGGCAACTGGTATGATTTTGCTGTCAACGAATGGGGTACCAAGTGGGATGTTGGCGGTGGTGATGGAACCTACAATGATATCGAAGGCGGTATCATACTGGGCTTTGACAGTGCATGGGCTCCTCCTATTCAAGCCTATGAGAAACTGTTCTACATGGGCTTCAAGATCCGTGCCATGTATTACGAGCCAGGCATGGCTTTTGCAGGCATCTTTGAAGATGGGCAAGACGAATACTACGAGTATGGTAACATGAACAGTGATCAGATTGCTGAAGAACTGCCGCCTGAGTTAGATGAGGCGTTTGGTATCAGCGAGTCAGTCGCTGAGTACGAAGCAGAGCAGGAGAACGAGGAAGATACCGAATAACCCTTCGGTTGACAGGGTTATTGAGTTGTGCTATAATACATGCTTATACACTAAGGAGCAGAGATGTACAAAGTAAATGCAACGCTAAACACAGGCGGTGGCGGCTATTGGAGCAACACTAAAACAGCAGTAGAGGTCACCCGCCTGCAACTTGCATACACTAACGACGAACTAGACTTCGGCGAGTTGCGTGTTTATTTTAACACAGACACATGGGATGTCGATGAGCTGGGTCTCATATACACAGACAAGCAGTTTATGCGAGAGCTTGTAGAGCTGTTAGCCGCTAAGGGCTTTGACGCTAGCGATGTAAGCTACAGCGAGCAGGGAATGCAAGGGGACAACTATGTGTCCTGCGATGTAGGCGAGTGCTTTATTAACACGTTTATGCAGAACGCATAACCTTAGAGGGCAAAGGGTCTTTGGTTGACACTTTGCCCAAACAGTGCTATAATACACACATACACTAAACAGGAGCAACAATGTTAGACATTAGCAAAATCGTAAAAACCTATAGCGGAAAAATCGGCTGTATGTGCGGGTGCCTCGGCAAGTACAGCTACACACAAGACGGCGCTACAAATCACGGGCCCGGCTACAATGTACAAAACAGCGTTAACGAGCGGTCTGTGAAGATCATCGCAAAGAAAGTGCTTGCTAACCCCAACGTACAATGGGACGGCGATATTGCATACGTAGAGGATCGCGTAGGCAATCGTATGCAGGCAATTTACTTTAAGGAGACCGTATGATCACAGCAGAGAAACTTAAATGGGGTAGTTCACTGGATGCAGTCACTCTCACTGCACTGGTACACGGTGGCCCTACTAAACGCAAGGATCGATACACGGGCGTCAAGTTTCTGGGTGTAACCAATGGCGGCGAGTTCTGCTATACTGTAACCTTCCAAGTCAAAGGCGGCACCGACAGTGGCAAAGTGTTTGTCAAACAAGACCCTGTCACTAGTAAGGTTATTGCAACACCAGAGTTGACAGTCTGGGAAAACTAGTATATAATACACTTACACTGAAACACTAAGGAGCACAGCATGAAAGTATCGCAACTCATCGAGCAACTAGGCTACATGGACAAGGACGCAGAGGTCCACTTCAGCTACAACTATGGTGACCACTGGCGCACAGAGGTTGCCCCTGCTGTGGGCCGCATCGACGAAGGTGCAGTAGTGTACAGCGACTACCACCGCATGGACAAGCTCGTAGAAAACGATGACGAGAGCGAGTTTGACGACGAGGGCCGAGAGATTGTTGATGAAACCCTACGCCGTGTAGTGGTATTGAGTTGATTGGTTGACAAGTTGGTAAAACCGTGCTATAATAAGCACATACACTGAAACACTAGGAGCACATAATGGGAACACGAAGCACTATTGCATTGGAATTCGCAGACGGCACAGTCCAGCAAGTGTATTGCCACTGGGACGGCTATCTCGAGCACAACGGCAAAATCCTTGCTGAACACTATAGCGACCCGTTCAAACTGCGTGACTTGATTGATCAAGGCAGCATCAGTTCGCTGGGCAAGGTTGTTGGCAATACACATCCTTTCAGCCCATTCGAAGGCGAGACACAGAAAGCACAGTACGAAGCGGCAATGGCAGCGGGTGCAACTACATTCTACGCACGAGATCGTGGCGAGGAGTTGCAAGTAGAGAAGTTCAACGACTTCCAGGACTACTTGGCTCATCACCAGTATGAGGAATACGAGTACATCCTGCGCCGAGACGGCAACTGGTACGTGAAGTGCCACGATGAGCCCTATGTGTTATTGACAGAAGCATTTATCCAATCACAAGTATCAGAGGACAACTAAAATGAGTAAAATGGCAGAACTGAGCTACGACATCGAGCAACTGTACATCGAAGGGTGCCACCCTACGAAGATTGCTCGGATTTCGGGGTGCCCATTGGGCATGGTCTACGATTGGTTGGAAGAACAGAATGTGGCAGAAGAGCCACAGGAGGATCTTAGCCCATATGAAACGATAAATTCTTAAAGAAAATGGTTGACAACGGACCAAAATCGTTGTATAATAAACATATGGACGGTAAGGTGCTGTTCATAATTTTAACACACAGAGAAAAGGTATATCATGACATCATTTACACACGCAGGTGTTTCTAAGTTGGACGGTGAGTTCAAGGTTCGTTTTGCCAATGACGCTATGCGTACAAAGGTGCTGATCAAGAACGGTCACACTGACATTGACATCGTTGAGTTGAAGAACCCAATGACCAAGGAAGACGCTGTTGCATATCTGATCAGCATCGACTTCGACAACGGCAACACTGCTGTTCGTGCGGCATTGGAAGCTGAAGTTGAGAAGCGTAGTGCAACTCCTAAGGCTGCTAACAAGAGCCCTGCTAAGAAGGAAGCTAAGAAGCCCAAGGCTCCAGCTAAGCCAGCTAAGCCTACAATGGACGCAATCAAGGCCAAGGCTAAGACTGCTCCTAAGAGCACAGTGTCTAAGGCAGAAGTCACTGCCCAGCTGGCAGCTCTGGAAGACGCTCCTTACTGATACCCTACACCGGGGTATATGGGGCCAGAGTGCCCCTTTAAGTAGAACTCATTCACAAGAGTGTGTTCTACTCAAACACTGGGAGAAACGATGAGCAGACTTCAAATGCACGGCAGGCCATATGTGGTCTTCAGTGCCAAAAACAAAGAACATCGAAAGTGGTTCGCTGAGTTCAACAAGAGCGCCATGTGGGGCAGGTGCCCGGTTCGATTCGTGGTCAATGAAGATCACGGTGATCTGATCACACAGATCCAACGAGAACTGATTCAGTTCTATGTGGATAAAGAGTTTGGCAAAATTAGTTCTTGACCTTCTTAGCTAGGGCTGTTACAATATAGCAACTGTTGAATAAACAGCCTTACTAAGGAAAAATAAAATGAAGAGATTCAATCCAGAAACCAAGACTTTCAAGTTGTTCAATGCAATGTACAACGGTGAGAAGGTTACCGCAAGTGCCGCAGAAAAGCGTTTTGGCATCAAGAACATCAGTGCTGAAGTCAGCCGCATCCGTGCAAACGGTTACGCAGTCTACGCTAACAAGCGTACCGCTGGCAATCATGTTGAAGTTACAGAGTACGAAATTGGTACTCCTAGCCGTAAGCTAGTGGCCGCAGGCTACAAAGCTATGGCGCTCGGCCTAGTCTAATAGGTCGCTCCGAAAGTCCTAGGGGGTAGTGTCCCTAGGCAACCCCCAGAGCCCCTCCACGCTGTGAAGCTGTTGAGGGGCTCGCCTTTGGTTGACAAGGTTGGTAAAATCAGTTATAATACATACATCGCAACAAGGAGTTGATCATGTTAAAATTGATAGGTTGGTGTACAGTAGTTTGGGCCATGTTCCACTTTGGTCTTGCCCAGCTGATCGCAATCTACATCATGGTTGGCCTTTCTTTCATCGCAGGAGTTTAACATGGACCAGACCATGCGAGTTATCCCTACAGTAGGTGAAGCGGGCTTGGACACAGAAGCCAGTCCAGGCAACGGGCAGTTCTATGTTCGACTCTACGATGGTTCTTATGATGTCTGTGGCTTTGACACCATCGAAGAAGCCTACGAAGATTTGGTTGACATCGCCAGCAATCGGCAGTATAATTAGGGCTTAAACAGTAACAAGGAGCGACAATGGGTTACAAGGTTCTTAACACCGTGGACATGATGCGTGACAAGTATGGTCCACGCAAGGGTTTGGAAGGCCCGTTCAACTTCTCGGGCAGAGTCCTGTACTACGATGTCAAGGAAGGTCTGTACTACGATCCGACCACTGACTTCTATGTGGAGAAGGACGAGATGGACATGATCAACTCATCCTTTATGGAGAAGTTCAAGAATGCCTAAGATCATGCTAGAAACCACAGAGTGGGCAGACGGACAGGGTGCCAATCATGTCTATGTGTTCACAGACAAACCCACAGGCCGCAGTGCCCGGGCCATTGCCTATGTGCCCGCAGGATCCAAGATCCTCCAAAAGTTCAAGAAACCCATGGATCTAGACCTAAAAGGTCGGACATTTGTAGAGTTGACAGATAAATAATTTTGTCATATAATATGACTATGGAGAAGACTATGAAGAAGACACTCGTTGCATTGATCGCTGGTTTGGCTATTATGGGTTCCGCCCAAGCACAACATTATCACCACGGATACCGTGGCGGGTACTATGCAGGTGGTGGCAACTGGATCGCACCGTTGATCCTCGGCGGAGTCGTTGGTGCTGTGATCGCTCGCGAGTCTCAGCCCGCTGTGATCGTACAGCAACCTCCTGTGGTCTATCAACAACCACAAGTAGTCTATCAGAACACAGGTAGACTGGTCATCGACATGAACGGCGGCATCCAATGCTCACCCGGTCTTGCTCCACATTTCATCGAACAGGTAGACTTTAGAGGTAACACCTACAGACAATTCTACGCCTGTCAATAAGAACATCTGCCCGTAGTTCAGTGGATAGAACAACAGCCTTCTAAGCTGTGGGTCGGAGGTTCGATCCCTCCCGGGCAGGCCACTTCAACCAAAGGAAACAATCAATCATGCCGCGCATTCCAACTAGTCAATATGAAGATGACTGGGAAGATCCTAATGAACTCAACATCGAGAACGATGAACCTGTAGACCGTGCCGGTCGCAGGATACCAGCCCGAGAGCACCGCAAGCTCAGGACCTGGGAAGAACAGCAACGGGAAGCGTGGCGAAAACGCCACAAAGAAGAATAGACTGTTGGTTGACATTTTGGTAAAACCTTGTTATAATACATACATGAACACAAAGGAGCAGAACATGGGATACACAGATTGGCAAGCATCAGCAAAGATGGAAGACATGGTTGGCAAGGTCTTCACTTCGGTAACACAAGATGGCTACGAGATGGTGTTCGAGAACGCAACCGAACGCTTCGTGTTCTTCCATGCTCAGGATTGTTGCGAGCATGTGGACATCAACGACATCGTTGGTGACCTGCAAGACCTGGTTGGCGAGCCTTTGCTGATCGCTGAGGAAGTTCGAGGTGAGACTCCTGTGGACTTCAACGAAATGGACCACGAGAGCGTGACTTGGACCTTCTACAAGTTCGCTACCCGCAAGGGATATGTAGATGTGCGTTGGTTGGGTGAGTCAAACGGCTACTACTCAGAGTCCGTGAGCCTGGGACGTGAGTTGGTTGACTGACTGCTCAAAAGGCAGTATAATACACACATGGACAGCAACAAGGAGCACACTATGTTCTACAGCAACGAAGAATTCGAAGCACAGATGGTGGACTTGATGGCCAAGGGCACTGCCTACTCGGAAGCCTACGCCATTGTGCGTAAGCGCGAGCAGGAAGATGCCGCAGAGTACGAGCAGTGGAGGCAGGACACTGGTGGTGATGAGTGGCCCGACGAGCAGGATGATGGGATTGAATTCGGCCAAACACTGACACACTTTGGTTGACAAGATCTAAGAACCCTGTTATAATACACACATAGACACTAAGGAGCACACAATGGAAGATTTCAAAAGCTGGGAAGAGATGTCCGTCCTCGAGCAGATGGCCTGCCAGTACTGGGATATGTACAAGGATGCCTACGGCGTTCGTCCACGTGGTGTTGATACGTCCGCTTGGGACGAGGCTACCTTTGAAGCTGAGTTCAACTACCTACAGGAGTTGATTGGCAAGAACGAGCAAGAGCGCAAGATTGCAGAGCAAGAGGCCACCGTGGCCTTTGAGCAACGGATGCAGGATCTCTACGCCTGCGGTGCCAAGGACCGTGACATGGCCCTGCGTTGGATCCACGAAGCTGAAGGTTCTAACGGTGACGACGAATTCCTCTGCTACCTGGTGGGCCTGCCCTACCGTTACTTTGTCAAGGAGACTGTATGACTGAGCAGACATACCTCTACTTCACACCGGAATTTGTCAAGGAAGTGCTATCGTGGCACGAGTTCCACTGCATCTTTGAACTGGATGCACCCGATCACATCTTTGACAGGCTCATGGCCGCTGAGTTCTACACATCAGAAGATGTCCGTGGACGCGAGGTCGAGTTCAAACAATGCTACACACTCAGCGAGATCTACTGCCCACATGAAGGCATTGACCGTCGTAGCCAATACGGAATGGTTGACTGATTGGTGAATCCCTGCTATAATACACACATAGACACTAAGGAGCACTGATGTTTGATACAGTTTCATATTACGAAGTCCACGGCAAATCCTATGCACAGAAGCATGGCAACCCATTTGACCGTGGCTCCGCTGACAACTACTACGGTCGCGCCCGCAACCCGCACAAAGGTGGGGTCGGTGGCGACAGTGGCCCTCGCATCACAGAGCTGACGCTGGACGAAATGGAAGCCTACCACGCAGGCTACGACTACAATGAGCAGTTTGGCTCCAAGAAGGAGTGGTAAGATGAGCACATGGGAATTCGCAGAGTTCCGCATTGGACGACTGTTCCACTGCAACGGCAACGACTACATCAAACAATCAACCCGCACCGCAAGGATGCTCAGCAACGGACGAGTCTTCTACTTTGGCCAGCGAGAAGTTATCCACGCTATTGCCTGGTAACCCACCGGTTGACAGGGTTATTATTTGAAGTTATAATACATACACACTAACACAAAAGGGAGCGAGAAATGACTAAAGTAAATTATGACGGTTTTGCCAGCTTTGACCTGAACGAAGCCTGTGACCACTTTGACTGTACCGATCAAAAGGCCTGGAAGAAGATCCGCCCTTTCATCGTAGCAGACGGTGAGGAGTACATGGAGGTCATGGAGAAAGAGTTTGACTTTGAAGGAGTCACCGGCTCAGACCACGCAGTGTTTGAAGCAGGCGTTAAGTATGCCTTGACCAAGATGAACATTGCACTGGACAAAGCAGGCATAGACGTACAGGTCTGCGAAGTGGATTTGGTAGAGAGCATGGGCTTTATGCTAGTCCGTTGCGATGACGAGCCCGAGGACTTTGTCAAACGTGTTATGAAGAAGCCTGTAGTGATGGTTGACAGCTGGGTCTAAACGTGTTATAATACACACATAGACACTAAGGAGCAGACTATGAAACAGAAACTCGGAGCCCTGGCATTCTTCCTGGGCTTGATGACCATGATGGGATGTGCTGGTGCAGACCTTCCTGCAGAAGCCACAGTCCGTCAGTGGGTCAGTTTGTTTGGCATCGCTTTCACCGGCGGTGTATTGGCCCAACTGGGCATTTGGATGATCAAGGATGAGGTATAATATGTCAGTAGAATTTACCATCGACGGGCTCAATGCCCAACAACGGGTCCTAGCAGACATCATCTGGTCCTTTGAGGACTTTGCGGATGTGCAGAAGTTCATCAAGACCTTGCCCACAGTGGAGCTCCGCGCAGAAGCCCGTAGCATCACAGAGCTGATGAAGATGGCCGCAATCGAACAATGCTACGAGGGCATCACAGAGCCCTTTGACGCCAAAACCCTACTTGACAAGATCTCCAAACGATAGTATAATACACGATTAAACAACAAAGGAACACAATGAAACAAGTCCAAAGCAAATCAAGCACCGGTGGAACCATTACAGAGTTCTTCGTTGACGGTGTTCGCGTCAAAGTCACCCACAGTGCCGGCAAGGCCTACAGTGGCAAGATTGCGGCTGTAGAGGCCAAGCGAGCGGTTGACAAGAGCATCATCTGAGCTTATAATACATACTTACACACACTAAGGAGCACTCCATGGAATTGACAGCACAACAAGTTGAGCAGATCGTTAACGATGCAATGACTTCAGCCGCAGAAGCCGCAAAGCGTGAGTTGGCCAAATACGGCGATCGCGACTGCTGTGGCTTTGCTTGGGTTAACATCTGGATGTATGAAGGCAAGAAGATCCGTGCCAACTCCAAGCTGGGCAAGGCCTTGATTGCCGCAGGTGTACGCAAAGACTACACTGGTTCCTACTGCCTGTGGAATCCTTCAAAGGCAGGTGTGCAGAGCATGGGCATTCTGGAAGCAGGCGCATACGCGGCCGCTGAGGTGTTCAAAGCCGCTGGTTTTACTGCCTACGCTGGTTCACGTATGGACTAATGATAAGATTGAAAGGCGTTGACAACAGCGCCTTTTGATGTTATAATACATTTTTAACAGCAACAAAGGACAGACACTATGGCAACCAAAGCCGCACAAAAGAGCTCCAAGGGTTCAACAGTACTAGAGTTCGATACGGATGCTATCAAGCGTCGTGAGAAAGAAGTGGCCCGGGAAACCGATGCAGAGATCTACGAGCGCTTGGCCGAGCGTTTTAGCATCTTGGACGAAATGACCAAGGCTGTCAAAGCCGGCGATGTCCGTGCTATGATCGTCAGTGGCCCTCCAGGCGTGGGCAAGAGCTTTGGTGTAGAAGCTATCCTGCAAAAGGACGGCTTGTTTGATACCTTAGCAGAGCGTAAGCCCAAGTTCGAAGTTATCAAAGGCGCTATGAGCTCCATTGGCCTGTACTCAAAGCTCTACGAGTTTGCCAAGGCTGGTAACGTGGTAGTGTTCGATGACTGTGACTCAATCCTTATGGAAGACTTATCCTTGAACATCCTCAAGGGTGCCTTGGACAGTTCCGCTCGCAGGTTCATCAGCTGGAACACAGACAGCCGCTTGCTACGTAGTGAAGGCATTCCAGATCGCTTTGAGTTCTGCGGTGCGGCCATATTTATCACCAACATCAAGTTCGAACACGTTCGTTCAAAGAAACTCCGTGATCACTTGGATGCATTAGAGTCACGTTGCCACTACATTGATCTGCAAATGGACACAAACCGTGAGAAGATCCTGCGTATCAAGCAGGTAGTCAACAAGGGTGAGATGCTGAGCAAGTACGACTTCCCAGAGTGCGTCAAGGACGAGCTCATTGAGTTCGTGGAAACAAACCAGGACAAGTTGCGTGAGCTGAGCCTGCGTATGGTGTTAAAGATCGCTGACTTGCGTAAGGCTTTCCCCACTAACTGGACTGCAATGGTGAAAACCACTTGTATGAAGAGGGCGTGAGCCTTGTAACTAGACTTGCACTCTACTGCTCACTGGGCCTAGTACTAAGCCTAGTGGGCTTTGATTTTGGTGATTGGAACTGGTGGCTGTGCTTACTACTCTATGTGGCCCTTGACCAGTGGTCAAGGCATGAAGGACGCTTGGAAGGCGTGGCCATGATCCTGGAAATGAGTCCCAGTCGTGTGGACCGTATACGTGCAATGATGCGGCGTGTAGAAGCAGGTGAAGATGTAAGCCAAGAAGAACTAGAAGCAGTCAACAAGGACAACAACAATGACTCAAAGTAACCCACGCACTAATCCAGTGCCCATGTACGATCATAGTGGCACATGTACCTACATGGGCAGTGCTGACTCTGCCTGCGGCTGTGCTAGTATGCCGGGCAAGAACTACTGTGAGCAACACTACTTCACAGTGTACCAAAAGGGCACAGCTAGGGCCAAGCGTAAGAAGGAGATCCGTACAGTGGACAAGGTTCGACTAGTAGAATCACTGATGAACGAAGCCATTGAACAGCTGGAAGCGGAAGGCTTTGATGTCTACGGTGCCAGAGAAACCGGTGACTGGGACGGTAGAGTCGATGGCTGATGGTGGTGGGGGGTGGCTAGTGCTTAACAAGTTAGCAAGCACTAGCTAGCTAGCTTGCCAAATCAACCACCAGTTAGATTAGATCACCAGGGGCCGAGATCTCAATACCTCTTTTTTACTGCACAGCAAAAATTAGCCCTAGTACTAACCTCGGCCGCTAAATATCTCATGCCTACTTCTGTACAGGTTTCCACTGCTACCTACGCTCTAAGTCTAGAATGGTTGGCTCTACACAGAATCTCGGACTACACTGTTATTCCCACTGTTCACAGTGATCTGCTCACACTGGCATTTGGCTATCGTCCACACTGTCAAATGTATCTCTACCGCTGGAGTCATCTGGGTGCTCAAAAACTTCCCTGAAAAATAGATTTCCCTGGTTGTAAATTTTTTTACACAAATTTTTTCACTTAGCACAGTAAATTATTGACTTCTGTGATAAGTACGTATATAATCATATATTTGCCTCTAAGCCATGCTACACATTATCACAGACCTCACAGATCCCTTGCTTGCCTTGATCAAGGATGATCCAGTGCGGCCACACATACCCTTAGACTTCAGAGTCAGTGAACACAGTCGTGTATTTGTTCTACTCGATCCTATGTTCAATCGAGCCACTGCTGTAGTATGTGTTACATTCAAAGATACAATTCCCATCAGCGAGTATGAGCTACAGCTGGCCAATCATGGCCTACCCACAGTGGCTGTATTCTATACTATATGGAGTTACA
>Ga0209084_1002108_pt1 | contig 15825 bp, 12 predicted proteins | sample C_130820_MF_Meta_FD_187309 | JGI IMG/M metagenome (GOLD analysis project Ga0209084, IMG submission 187309) | Freshwater microbial communities from Lake Croche, Canada to study carbon cycling - C_130820_MF_MetaG (SPAdes) (version 2) | ecosystem: Environmental > Aquatic > Freshwater > Lake... | reverse complement strand
GAGTTAATTTCACAAAAACTTCATTCAACCACATTTGAGGATTTAGTAAAGTCTTACCTAACAAATCTTCATTGTATAACTGTACAAACTTAACAGGGTCATAACCATTGTTTGGTGTATTCAATACAATCCCAAGCATAATGACAAACACCCGTGTAGGTGGCCATGTCCATAGGCATTATATATATGTTAGAATTATAGATGTTTTCAAACTCGTATAGGTTTTTATACGATAAGAATTTTTGTGAAAAGCAAAACAATACAACAATTATATCAGGAATAAAGCCCACTTTTTGGATTATTTCTTCGCTCGAATAATAGGTAATCGTTTGATCAATATCCTGTACGATATATTCAGAATTAAATTTTATACTTACATCCTTCCATAATTTAAGGTTAATGGCTAATGAATTTATTCTCCTTAAAATTCGATTCCAATTAAAAAAAAATTTACTTTTCAAATCTTCAAATAAAGTGTGAAGAGTAATAACATTCTTATCATCGTATTTATTCCGATTTTTAAAAAGAACTTTTACGTCATTCCCTTTTATTCTTTTTAGCCCATCATAAATATCAAAAGGCACAAATGTTGAACCTCGATATTTATTATCTGCCCCCGAAATAATTAATATTTTCATCTTGAGCTATTTTTTATCTTTTTGAATGATCGTTTCTACAATAAAATCAATATTCTTCGGCATCAATTCGTAAAATAGGGGTAACCTAAGCAAGCAATCAGAATATTGATCAGACATATGAAGAATTCGATTATCATGATTAGGCTCATAATAAGGACTTTTATGCAAACTCAAATAATGAAATACGGATAATATACCTTTTTCTTGCAATTCCTCCCGAATGCTTTCGCGTTGGGCAATGCTGTTAAATACTAAATAGAACATATGAGCATTGTTTGTTGCAAAATCCGGAATGATAGGGATAGAAACTTTATTTTTAGTTGCCCAATCTTTTAATCCCAAATAATATTGATTCCAAATATTAAGTCGTTTTTGTTGAATATCGTCAAGATTTTCCAATTGTGCCCAAAGAAAAGCTGAAAGTATCTCGGAAGGAAGATAGGAGGATCCTACATCTATCCATTGATATTTTTTCACTTCTCCTCTAGAAAATGCTGATCGATTGGTGCCTTTTTCCCATATTGTTTCCGCCCTACTATTAAATTGAGAGTGATTAATTACCAACATGCCCCCTTCACCAGATATGATGTTTTTGGTTTCATGAAAAGAAAAAGCTGCCAAATGACCTATGGAACCCAATGCTCTTTTTACTCCATCTTTTCCGGTGTAAAAACTATTGATAGCTTGTGCGGCATCTTCTATAACAAATAGATTATATTTCCCCGCGATATCCATAATCTTATCCATATCGCAGGCAACACCAGCATAATGTACTGGCACAATAACTTTGGTTCTCAATGTCACCAAAGATTCTATACTATCCTCATTGATACCTGGGAAATCAACGCGACTATCTGCAAAAATAATCTTAGCACCACGCAAAATAAAAGCATTCGCAGTCGAGGTAAAAGTATAAGATGGCATTATTACTTCGTCGCCAGGCATAATGTCAACTAAAATAGCCGCCATTTCCAAAGCATCAGTACCCGATGTTGTTAAAAGACATTTTTCAAATCCATATTTTTCTTTTAAAAAAGTCTGACATTTTCTTGTATATTCCCCATTTCCAGATAACTTTCCATTCTGGACAGCATTTTGGATATATTGAATTTCTTTACCTGAAAGATATGGTTTATTAAATGGAATTTCATTTTTCATAAAATGATGTGAAATTTTTTGATATTTTAATTTACGTATTTATGTTGTGGTATAGAAATGCAAAATCATTCTATTTTGAGGTTTTTACTGATGCTAAATATTCATCAGGTGTTCCACAAAATACGAAATGCTTTACATCTTCAACAGCGCTTTTAATGATTAAACCCATATTAATCAATACATTATAAAAAAGGGGCTACATAACACTCTTTTATTACACTTTTCTTATAATCAGGCCCAAAATCAATTACATATTTAATTTTATTAAAAAAATAAAGTCCAGAAGAGCAAAAATTACTAATTCTTTGCTTTTCTGTAACGTTTTTAACCACTCCTATATTGTTAAATAGATATGATCTCCAATTTTTAATTCCTTTGGATATGGTTCTTTATTACCTATTGCAATTAATATCTCGGAATACCCTTTCTTTCCGTCAGGTTTTTTGTGATAAACCCTTTATTAGAAAATGTGGGATTCCTTTTAATTAAAAAAATATTTCTAACCTAGTCCTGACTCATATAAAATTGATACTTTATTTTACTCAAAATCATTCATTAATTAAATGGTCTAACTCACCTGTTTCCATGCTATATACATCTCTTGAAATTCACTATCTTATGCTGTTTACAGCTTTTCTTTAGACTCTTGAATCTCTCTTTCGATTCTTTCGCTATTGGAGGCTAAATAATTATTTAGAGTTTCATTTGATTTAAGATAAATTTCTTCATCTGTCCAATTTTTATGGTGTTTCTTATACTACTTTTTGATGAAATCAAGACTTGGCGTTTTCATTGGTTTTAAAAAAAAATACTTTTTATCAAATTCCTCGCAGCTAAAAGAACTACTATCAAGAGTTTTATTATCCAACCTACACTTCAAACCTAATGCAACTATCCAAAGCATATTTTTACCATTAAAACATACCTTTTCATCAGGTTTAGATTTTCATTTGTTTTTCCCTTTTCAATAATACAATTATATTTATTTTTTCCAATGTCACAAAATTATAACCATTGTTAGCAAAACAGGCTGAACGAGGGGGGGCGGGTGAAATGCTACTTTGTTAAAATTTATACGAAGTCTTGAAATAACCTTTATCCGTCCAATTATTGCTAACGATTTGAACTTACTTTTTTCCAAATAAGTTCTTGCCCTTTTAACTCTTTAGGCTTTAAAGTAAGTACTTGGAAATCTTGGCTAAATGAATAATCTCTAATAAAAATAGGTACGATGTCTGGTCTAGGGTGAGGAAGAATCGAATAGAAATCACGGAAATGAGTTACGATTGATTCCTTCGTATTAATTTCATATTTTCCACTATATCCTATAACGATAGTGTCTTTTAAACTTAGCATGGCCGACATCTGACCATCAGGACTATACATAAGGACTCCTTTGTCTACGGTATTCGTATTGATGCTGGTTAGGTGCCAAGTACCAATAAATGCTTTTTTTGTGATTTTATAACTATTGTTACAAGCAAAAAGGCTTAAAGCTAAGAAGAGTGTAAGGGTAATTTTCATTTAATGATTATCTAGAGTATGAATTAATATGTACTAGCCCCCTAATAGACTGGACTAAATTTTAAAAAGAGTTTAGAACCAATTAAATTAGGGAATTATGAAAAAAGAAAGAAGAGTTTTCAGTCCAGAAGATCGCTTAGCGATACTTCAAGAAGGACAAAGGGGGCTTCTTAAGATTTCTTAAAAATGCAAAAAAATAAATTACAAATGTTAAAATTTTGATTAAGAAATTAATCATTTAAATTTGGATCTATAATTTCAATTCTTTCATCAAGACTGACTTATTATTATATTTATAAACCATACAGCGGATATTTAGTTATACAATGGTTTGATTTTAAAAAAATTAACGTGAGATTATGAATCACATTCGCATTAATATTTCGTTTCTTTTTTTGATTTTATTTATTCCATTCCAAGCTTTTTTGATTGGCTGTAAAAAGTCAAAAAAAATACTCGTTTTTACGGAACTAAAAGCCGAAGAATCCGGAATACATTTTTCAAATAGAATTACCCCAAATGACTCATTGAATATTTTATCATTTCAATATTTATATAATGGTGGAGGGGTTGGTTTAGGTGACTTTAATAATGACAAAAAAGTTGATCTATTTTTTACGGGAAATCAAGTTCCCAATAAACTCTATTTGAATATTGGCGATAGTTTAGGTGTAAAATTTAAGGATGTTTCAAGTGAATCTAATATTGGGGGTTTGGGCAGATGGTGTACGGGGGCTTCAATTATAGATATTAATAATGATGGGTTGTTAGATATTTATGTATCAGCATCGAATAAAAAATTGGCATCAGAAAGAGCAAATTTACTCTACATCAATAAAGGATTAAATAAAAGTGGTACGCCAATATTTGTTGAAATGGCCCAAGAATATGGTATTGCAGATACTTCTCATAGCACTCAATCAGTTTTTTTTGATTATGACAACGATGGCGACCTAGACCTGTATATATTGGTAAATGAAATCGCAGATTTTGAAAATCCTAATAATTTTCATTCTAAGATTATAGATGGCTCTAACAGAACTACTGATAAACTTTATCAAAATAATTATAATACCCAAAAAGAACATGCGGTATTTACGAATGTATCAACACAAGAGGGAATATTATCTGAGGGTTATGGCCTTGGAGTTAATATCACAGACATTAATAAGGATGGTTGGAAAGATATTTATGTAACCAACGATTACCTTACCAATGATTTATTATATATAAATCAGCATAAAAATGGCAAACATGTTGGATTTTTAGAAAAAAGCAATCAATGTTTTAAACATACCTCAAAATCTGCAATGGGAAATGAAATTGAGGATATTAACAATGACGGTTTAGTTGATGTTCTAGCTTTGGATATGATGCCGGCTGAAAATTACCGTAGAAAAACCATGTCTATGGTAAATAATTATCAAACATATCAAAACTTTGATAAATATGAATATACGTATCAATATCCTAGAAATACGTTACAACTAAATAGAGGTCAAAATTCAGAAACAGGCCTACCAGTTTTTAGCGAAATTGGTTACTTGGCAGGTGTGGCTGAAACAGATTGGAGCTGGACACCCATGCTCACCGATTTTGATAATGATGGATTACGTGACCTTATAGTTACAAATGGTTTTCCAAAAGATATTACAAACTTGGATTTTATAGCCTTTAATAAAAGTCAAGGTAAAATGGAATCGCCTTCGAAATTGATGGACATGATTCCTTCTGCTAAATTGAAAAATTTTGCATTTAGAAATAAAGGGAACTTAACTTTTGAGAATGTAACTGAAAGTTGGGGAATATCAAACCCTACGTTTTCAAATGGAGCGGCCTATGCCGACTTAGATAATGATGGTGACTTAGATTACGTTGTCAATAATATTAATGATTCTGCCTCAGTATTCATAAATAATAGCAGGCAACTTTTACCGGATCGTTCTAGTTATTTATCAATTAAATTTGTTGGAGAATCAAATAATATAAATGGAATTGGAGCGATCGCTGAACTATTTTATGGCAATTCAGAAATACAAATGTACGACGCCACGCCTTACAGGGGCTACTTATCAACTATTGAACAACTGGCGCATTTTGGCTTAGGCGACAAAAAATTAATTGAAAAAATAAAGATTACATGGCCTAGCGGGAAGGTTCAATATTTAACTAAAATAAAAACTAATCAACAAATTGTGGTTTATGAAAAAAATGCATCCATAGAGAGGCATATCGACATATCAAGAAAGGAAAATACATACTTTAGGGATGTCAGTAGAGTTTTAAATATACCCTACATACATGAGGAAGAAGATTTTATAGATTTCAATATTCAAAAACTTTTACCTCACAAATTTTCTCAAAATGGACCATGCCTAGCTGTTGGTGACCTAAATGGCGATAAACTAGAAGACGTATTTATTGGTGGATCCAAAGGTCATCAGGGCATATTTCTAATTCAAACCACTAATTCAAAATTCAAATTAGCAAACCTATTGCCCAAGCAAAGTAGCCAAAATAAGCAAATTGAGGACGCATCAGCTCTTTTTTTTGATTTTGACAAGGATGGGGACTCTGATTTATACATTGTATCAGGGGGGTATGAATCAGCCGTTGGTTCAGAATTCTATCAAGACCGCCTTTATGTAAATGATGGATTAGGCCGATTTACACTGGCTACAAGCATTTTACCTCATTTTCTAAAATCTGGATCTTGTATTAAATCCTCAGACTTTGATAAAGATGGCGATTTGGATTTATTTATAGGTGCAAATGTAATTCCCGGACAATATCCAAAATCTGCTTCTAGTTTTATACTAAGAAATAATTTTCCTGTTAAGACCTTTACCAATGTAACTAAAAGTATAGCTCCAATATTACAAAATATCGGACTAGTAACTGATGCTATTTGGAGTGATTTTAATAATGACAATTGGCCGGATTTAGTCATTACGGGAGAATGGATGCCAATTACTTTTTTAAAAAATAACAAAGGTGTATTTACTAAAGTTTCAAAAACCAACATCGATAAGTATGTTGGTTTTTGGAATAATATTGTCGAATCCGATTTTGACAATGATGGAGACATTGACTTTATTGCAGGCAATTTAGGTCAAAACACTTTTCAACAAATTTCACTTTTATTTCCATCCAGAGTATTTGCAGGAGACTTTAATAATGATACTTATTATGATGCAATTCCATTATCCTATTTTAAAAACTCGAATGGTGAATTTAAAGAATTTCCCATTCATTCCCGTGATGAATTAATTAGTCAATTTATTCAAACTAGAGCTCGATTTTTATCATATAAAGATTATGGAAATGCAACGATAAATGATATTCTAACTCGTGAAGAACAAAAAAAAGCTATTGTACTCTCCGCTAATTATGTAAGAACTAGCTATATCGAAAATAAAGGAAATGGCAGTTTTAAAATAAAAGCCTTACCTATTTTAGCTCAATTTTCGAAAATTTTATCTGCAGTACCAATTGATATCAATAAAGACGGAAGAATGGACGTAATTGTTTCTGGTAACGACTATGGCAATGAAATAACTACAGGAAGATTAGATGCAAGTTATGGACTATTATTAATGGGTAACGGTAAGGGTAAATTTAAAGAAATTCCATTTCAAAAATCAGGTATTGATTTAGGTGGCGATACAAAAGCACTTGTAATTATTAGAATGGCAAATGGCAAAAAAATGCTAATTAGTTCTGAGAATAAAGCACCATTAAAATTTTATGAGCTTAATTAGTAAATATAATTAATGTTTTGTTTCATTTGGAACTCTAGAGAAAATCCGAATGTCATATCTATTTTGGTTTTTTCCGGGGAACAAAAATGGTTGCCTTTTCTTTAAAACAAGTCTTTCATTAGTTAATTCAATAATTTTATATCCTGAAATAAATGTTTGATTTGTGTCAACATAAATCAATGAGTCCCTATCTAATATCTGATAAATAAATCGTCTTTTTTCTCCATATTTTCTCATGTAAAGTATATTATTATCCGAGTATTCAAAGATGGTATTGTCATCGTTTTTTATAATTTTCTTGCCAAAAACGTATCCATTTGAAAAATTATAAAGGGAGTCTGATTGCCAGGCTCCCTTTAGATATTTTAGATCAACACTTTTTTCTTTCTTACATGAAAATAAGATAAAAACTAAAAATAATATATTTAATCTGATCATAACTTTGTGATATATCAAAACAAATCCTAATAATTAGGATTTTGCTTTAGCTTACCACTACTCAAATCAATTTCTCTTTGAGGTAATGGATAATAATAATGTTTAGGCTTGATAAATAACCGACTAGGTTTGAACGGACCTCTATCTTTTTTATAATGGGCTACGATGTCAATTAACCCTCCTTTATCCCATCGCATTAGATCTTGATGACGTTCCATTTCTCCTGCAAGCTCCACTCTACGTTCATGCATAATATCTTTCATTTTAGCGCCATTTATGGCAGGTAAACCAACTCGAGCTCTAACCACATTGAGTTCAGCATCACCATTTTTATTTGATCTAATTTTTGCTTCTGAAACAAGTAAAAATATATCAGCTGTTCTAAGTAATGGGGTATTCAAACCTTGGTCCATATCACCCCCATCAGTAAAATCGGTATATTTTCGAAATGCGTGTCCCGTAAGTCGAGAAAGATTAGATGTATATTCGGTAATCCCATTCCCTTTTCGATCTTCTTTATCACCTTCACTATAAATGGTAAAAGCTAAACGAGGGTCTTTCTTTTCAAATTCTGAAACTAAATCTTCTATAGGCTCATGGAATCCCCAACCACCCCACGATCCTGGTGTGTGATAAAACACTGGGGAATTGTCTGTTGTCCAGCCTGATTTATATTGTAACGAAAACAAATTTTCAGTAGTATTTTCCGTGGCTGTTTTAAAATTATCTCTAAAATTTGCGGCTAATTTATATTTTGGGTTTGATATTACTTTTTGTCCCGTTGCAATAGCTTTATCCCATTGTGAAGTATAAACATAAAGTTTGGTCAAAAGTCCTAATGCCGCACCAGATGTCGCTCTACCTACATTTGGACCGTCATATGATTCAGGTAATTTTTCAACTGCTTTCAAAAGATCGGCTTCAATTGCTGCTTGAACATCAGCAAGGTTAGCTTTCTCTTTATTAAAATTACCACTAATTGCATCACCCTCAAATATCAATGGAACCTCACCATAGATTAGAAAAAGCCTCCAATAAACAAATGCTCTTAAGAAATAGGCCTCACCAAGGCTACGATTCAGCAAAGCTTCATCCATTTTAACTTTTGGTGCATTAATTAGCACTGCATTTGCTCTTGAAATAACTTCATATTTTGTGGACCAAGTTGCCCCAATATGTGAGTTATTGGCATCAAATGTAAACAACTCGAGAGAGGTTTCATCCGGATGGTCACCAGCTCTGTGCATATCATCTGAACAATTGTCAAATGTGAATTCAGTATGTGCAAATCCATCCTCATCTAAAAGAGGTGAATAAATCGCATTGGTAGCTGCAATAACATCATCTCCATTACGCCAAAACTTATCAGAAGATGTCACTCCATAAGGAATCGAATCTAATAAATCCTCTTTACACGACAGAGTAGTAATCACCAATAACGCGATTAGAATGTTTGTATATTTTTTCATCGTTTATATATTTTTCAGGAAAAATTAAAGTGTTAAAGACAACCCCAAGGTAACCGTACGTGAAAGCGGGTATTGCGCGTAATCTACGTTTTGCTGTGGATATTGTCCAACTGAGAAACCAAGTTCTGGATTTAAACCACTGTATTTAGTCCATGTAAATAGATTTTGACCAGTAGCGTAAACTCTGATTTGAGAAACTTTTATTTTATCTAAAATTGATTTAGGGAGATTATAGCCCAATGTCAGATTCTTCAAACGTACAAAATCTCCTTTTTCAACAAAAAGATCGGATGTTCTAAAATTTTTATTTGGATTATCTATTGAAAGCCTTGGTATTGAATTACTTGTACCTTGGGCTGTCCAACGATTCATGTTTTCTGAGTACATGTTAAATGAATAACTTGCATCTAATCCTTGCATTCTATCAGCATTGTAAATATCAACGCCTCCCACTCCTAAAAAGAAAATACTTAAATCAAACGATTTATATCTTAAGCTAGTATTAAGGCCAAATGTGATTTTGGGTTGAGGATTTCCTATAATGGTACGATCTTTATCATCAATCAAACCATCATTATTTAAATCTAAGAATTTAACATCGCCTGGGTGAATCAATCCTTGGCTTCTTCTAGAATCGTTCGCTAGACCCTTATCGGCATCAATTTCAGCTTTGGTTTGGTATAATCCGTTTGTTTTCCAGCCATAAAATGTACCGTATGAGCTTCCAACATAAGTTCTATTAATTTCCTGGTCAGTTCTGCCGTATGTTGGCCCGCCTAAAAAGCTGCCTGGCAACTGTAATTCAACTATTTGATTATTAATGAAAGTAGCATTACCATTAATATTTATCGATAAATCTGTTGTTTTCTTTTGAAAACCTAATTCTACTTCTAATCCGCTATTTTTTAATTGCCCCACATTTTGATCAGGAATTGATGCACGCCCTATGGTACCTAGGGATGGTGGCGCCAATAACATATTTCTTGTATTTTTTACAAAATAATTGATTGTGGAATAAAACATATTTTTCATAAATGCTACATCCAAACCTATATTAGTCATTTCTGCAACCTCCCACCCTATGTTAACATTTGGAAGCCTACCTTGAGCACTACCCAAAGTTTCTCCATCTCCAAAAGAATAACGGTAACCAGAATTAATTAAAGCTAAATATTGAAGTGAACTGACGTTTTGATTACCTAACTGACCCCATCCTGCAGTTAGTTTAAAGTCACTAAAGGTATTTGCTAAGGAATTAAAGAATGGTTCTTCAATTATCCTCCAACCTGCAGAAAAAGCAGGGAAATAACCCCAACGATTGTTGGGAGCAAAATTTGAGGAGCCATCTGCTCTAAAAGTACCTGTAAATAAGTATTTGTCTTTGAATGAGTAATTTAATCTACCAAAATAAGATTGAAGAGCATTATAACTTTTACCCCCATTATCGCTTCCAAGTGATACAACCGATCCAGCATAATTCATATAACGAAGACTTGGTTCTTCATTTGAAAAATCACGCCCAGCATTTCCGGTAAACTCACTATCAAATGTTTGGGAAGTATAACCACCTACAAAACCTATTGAATGACTTTTGATTTGTTTATCATAACTAACAAAGTATTCCTGTAAGTTTGACCAGTTTTTGCGATTAAATAATGTAAGTTGATTGTATGAATTTGAACGAAATTGATCATCGATTTTTACAGAAAAGTTCCTTGAATTAGTGAAACTTGCATCAATTGCAAAATTTGCTCGCAATTTCAATCCTTTAATGATTTCGTATTCCCCTGAAACACTACTTAAAAAACGATTTCGATTATTTTCTTTATCATCTACATCTATGGTATAAATCGGATTGTTTATGTCACCAAATGCCCCTTTTCCTTTATTTGTGCTGTAAGATCCATCGCTTTCAAAAACTGGTAATCCGGGATGAAATCGAATGGCGGTCCAAAGCAAACCATCTTGAGCTGATAATGTATTTGGAGCATTATCATGGGTATTTGTGTATTGGAAATTTTGAGTAATTTTTAATTTACTCGTTATTTTATGGTCAGAGTTAATTCTAAATGTTGATCGATCATAATATGACTTTTTAATTACACCGTCTTCATTGTATTTACTTGCTGAAATGACAAATGAAGAATTTGCACCACCCCCAGTTACTGAAATGTCTAAATTTTTAGTAACTCCAGTCCTGTATATTTCCTTTTGCCAATTTGTTTTCTGAGTTTGATAATTTTTGTCAGACCAAATTGCAGGTAAATCTAAACCATCATTTTTATATGCCTCTTGTTTTAATTTAGTCAAAGAAGGGGCATCCAATACATCAATAAATTTTGATTGATCTGTTGAACCAATATAACTATTCAAGGAAACCCTCAATTTTTCATTTAACTTACCTCTTTTAGTGGTTACAATAATAACACCATTAGCAGCTCTTGTTCCATAAATAGCGGAAGCAGATGCATCTTTAAGCACATCTACAGTCTCTATATCGTTTGGGTTTACATCATTCATACTACTTGCTGGGACTCCATCAATTAAAATTAAAGGTTCCGAATTATTGACAGTTCCAATTCCTCGAATCCTAATTGATCCCGCATTTCCTGGTGCCCCTCCATTTCTAATAATATTGACACCCGCCATGCGTCCTTGTAAGGATTGTTGAATACCACCAGAAGGTTGGTTTTGAATATCGGCACCTTTGACCGAAGAAACTGAGCCCGTCAAGTCCCTTTTTACTTGAACACCATAACCAACCACTACCACTTCATCAAGTTCATTGTTATCAATTTTAAGTACAACATTTAGTGTAGAAGAATTGCCAACAAAAATCTCTTGTGATTTGTACCCCACAAAACTAAAGACCAAAACCGATTGTTCATTTGGAACTATGATTGAATATTCCCCATTCGAGTTAGAAATAATACCGCGATTAGTCCCCTTTAAGCTAATACTGACTCCTGGTAATTTTTCACCTTTTTCATCAGTAACTATTCCTTTTATTGAATATTCAACTAATGTACTTAATTGCATTTTTTGCATAGATACATGTGTATCTATTAATTCTTTCCCCTTCAAAGGTGCCGCATTAATTGTACTTACTATTGTAAATAATAGGCAGAAATAAAATGCAACTACTTTCATAATTTGAATAGGAAAATGGGAATAAATAGGGCTTTTTTTCATACTTAAATAGTTTAGGAGATAGTATTCAGAGTTTGTATTTATTTAACTTCAATTCAATTAATTATTGATCAAATTCAAATGCATTTATTTCTTTTTTCCTTGATTTTATTCTTTAAATCAGAATTATAACATATCAAAATTAATTTAACGAATTTAGAAAATTTTTAATAAATAAAAAATACAGAATAAAAAATTAAAAAAATGAGAAAATTTTGATAAAAATATTAATCGACTCAACTTGACAAAGATATTCTATCATGCGCTTCAAAACGAAATTTTTCAATCCAAATTCTTTCATTTTGAAGTCCGGCATTACCTCCAAATGTTTTAAATCCATCACCGAAAATTTGATATTGAGAGTGTTTATTCTCCTTAAAAACTAAATCATCTATACCATCGAAATTGATATCGGCAATTTTAGGGTCTATAAAGTAAAACTTTGCTGTATCCTGAAATATAGACTTTATTGGTACTATTTTATTGAAGTCATTTGCATCATTTCGGAAATATTTTGAATACCATCCATTATCATTGGGGTTTTGTCCTTCAATCCGAAATATCATGTCTTGTTGTTTGCTGTTCGCTCGGGCGAAAGGAAGTATTTGCGCACACCCCATGTTTCACCGTTTGGAAATGGACTCTGTTGACCGTAATTTGTAACTTGCCAAGCACCATTAACCAAATTGTATATTTTTGCTTGACCCTTAAAATTTGCAAATTTACGGTATGGTGGTCCAATTAATTCGAGCTCAGGATCTTCATCTAAATTTATAAATCGAAGGCCATAACTATTGTAGCCTCCATTAATCTGAGGCATTACTTCAAAATTCAAATTACCTTTGTTTTGAAATATTTGAACCCCTTTCTGATCGTTATTAAACGTAATATCCAGGTTAGCATCTCCGTCAAAATCGGCAACCGAATGACCATGATGATAGCCTTTCACATTTGTTATTCCCTTAATTTCTACATTAACGAAACCATCCGGAGTGCCTTTGAAAAACATATTTTTTGTACCCCAACTGCCCCGTAAACTTTCAACTTCCTTGCCATGATCCACAATAAAGTTATCCTTAATCCCATCTGAGTCTAATTCCAAATAATGATAAGGAGGGTTTAAGACTTCCACAGGGTAAAATCCCCCTAACATCTTACTCGTCAATTCTTTTACATAAACACTGTCTAACTTTAACTCAAATAAGCGATAATAGTCATAATCTTTTTCACTACCGATAGCCGTGAAGGTTGTCAACCAATAATCTTTCCCGTTTTTCTCAAAAAATAATTCTCCAAATTCCGAATAGGTATTTTGGTTTAAAGCCTTTTCCATTAATGCTTTTTTTTCACCTGGCATTTGTGCCTTAGCATCAATCATAAAAAAAACTAAAATACCCAAAGCAAAAATATATCGCATTACTTTATTATCTGAATTGTGAATAAATTATTGTAGAATTTATTGAATCATAAATAAGGAAAGTGATTCGTACTAAATCAAATTTAGCATTAATTTCATTTTAAATAAAACAAAATGATTTAACGGTAGCAAGCAGCAAACAAAAGAGTACAAGGAACTGATTTTAACCCACTCAAATCATATTGAATAAGTCAAAGAAATTGGAATGAAATAGTCCTATAGGTATTAATCCGATTAAAATTTGATTGCAGCCATATCGACTCGGCCTTTGGGCTAAACCAAACTCTCCTCTAGCGCCTTAACCTTTTCAATCACTCCAGTCAGCGCAATCTTATTATTATGTTTCAGGTAGATTTCCAACGTCTTGATGGACTTATGACCTGTAATCAAACAAACGGTACTCAAATCAATTCCAAACTCCGTGTCCAACATAGTCTCTAATGTTCTTCTAGCACAATGGAGAACCAACAACTGATACCGCTTTAAGGTCTCTTTAATCACAACGCCTCCTTTGGTGTACTTAATCTGTATCGAACGATTTAATCCAAGAAACAAAAAGCTAATTTCTTGGAAACAAGTATCGCAATCTCTGCATTATTTATTATTTCTCATTTCGCGATTTGCGAAATGAGAAATAATAAATATATTTGTACCATGAGAAAACATAATGGTATGCGTCCCCACGATGTGGCTATTCTATTGAAAATAATATCCATGAATACTGAGAATTGGCAATTGGTAGGACTTGCGAATTTGTTAAGCATTAGTATTTCAGAAATTTCCGAGTCATTGAATAGGAGTCGCTTAGCTGGTCTTATTGATTATAACAAAAAAAAGGTAAATCGTCAGAATTTGCTAGAATTCATAGAACATGGTGTTCGATATGTTTTTCCTCAACATCCCGGATCACTTGTACGAGGAATTCCTACTGCTCATTCACATCCAGATATAAAAAAAATATTTGTCAGTGAAATGAATTATGTATGGCCCGATAGTAATGGAGAATCAATAGGACAAATGATAGAACCATTTTATAAAAAACAAGTGAATGCTGTAAAAGTAGATAAAGCATATTATAGATTATTGGCTTTAGTCGACATTATCCGAGTTGGAAAAGTAAGGGAAATTAAATACGCCGTAAAAGAACTAAAAAACGATATTTTATATGAGTCATCATTTGAATACGATAAGAATTAAAGTTGTTGCTAAAGCATTAGATAGTTTAAAATAAAAAGTTGTGTTTGTCGGAGGGGCTACAATATCTCTTTATCCAGACAAGCCATTTTTAGCAGTCAGACCAACAGATGATGTGGATGTATTAATAGAAATATTAAATTATAGTTATCGGGTTGAACTTGAAGAAAAATTGAGATCAATTGGATTTTCTCACGACATAAAATCAGGCGTTATATGCCGTTACCAAATTAAAGGAATTATCGTTGATATTATGCCGACAAATGACCCTTCCATTGGATTTTCTAACATTTGGTATCCTGAGGGTTTTGAGAATGCTATAAATTATCAAATCGATGAACGCAGTAATATTAAAATATTGAGTGCTCCGTATTTTATTGCTACAAAATTAGAAGCTCACAAAGATCGCGGACAGAATGACGGAAGAACAAGTCAAGATTTTGAAGATATCGTTTATATTTTGGAAAACAGGGAAGAAATATGGGAAGAAATAACGAATTCGAATGAGAACTTAAAAAATTATCTGATTACAGAATTCCGTAATCTTTTAAATAACGTTAATCTTTTTGAATGGATAGATTGTCATGTTGAAAGAGGATCTCCACCTGCTACTTATTTCATTATGGAGGAATTAAAAAAGATTACTGTGTGATTTTGAATCTAACCCAATTTACTCGAGATCGTGGTAATACCAAAAATAAGCCTTTTGATTTTACTCAATTAAAGAACATTAATCTATGAAAGTATAAAGGGTTAAATTTATTTTTTGACGATTTTACAGCAATAAGGTTGAATTGAAATAAGTTTAATTTTCCTTTGGAACCACAGAATCCACCTCAAACTAGGTGGATTTTTTATTTTACGGGAGTGAAAGCAAAACAGGTAGCATGAGTGGGGTTTTCGGGTGAAATCTAGGGATTAATTAAAATTTAATCTCTTACCAAAACGGTGATTGATTAATTGCTCATCACAAATCCAACCGGTAAAATTATTGATAATTTTACTTAATCTAACTGTTAAATTTGATTGGAATTATG
>Ga0209084_1002105_pt1 | contig 15850 bp, 14 predicted proteins | sample C_130820_MF_Meta_FD_187309 | JGI IMG/M metagenome (GOLD analysis project Ga0209084, IMG submission 187309) | Freshwater microbial communities from Lake Croche, Canada to study carbon cycling - C_130820_MF_MetaG (SPAdes) (version 2) | ecosystem: Environmental > Aquatic > Freshwater > Lake... | reverse complement strand
CACCAAGCCTGACACATCACCGCCCAAGGTCGCAATTTCCCGCACCAAGGTGCTGCTGATGTGCTGGTACTGCGCGCTGGTGTTCAAAAAGACGGTGTCCACCTCGGGCGCCAAGTAGCGGTTCATACCGGCCATTTGGGTTTCGTAGTCATAGTCGGTGACCGAGCGGATGCCGCGCACAATCGCCTGGGCACCCCGGCTCACGACAAAGTCGCGCAGCAATCCGGTGAAAGGCTCAACCGTCACGCCAGGCAGTCCACCCGCCAGGTCTCGGGCCATGGCCAAACGTTCTTCGAGAATGAACAGGGTTTTTTTGTGGTGGGCGACAGCCACCGCGATCACAACCTTGTCAAATAACTGTGCGGCGCGGCGCACAACATCTTCGTGCCCCAAGGTCATGGGGTCGAAGGTGCCAGAATACACAGCAGTCACAGAGCGGCTCATCAGCAGGGTCTCCAAATCGGTATGTGGGGCCATTATCCAGTGAATTTATTCACTGGTTTCAGGTTCTTTTTTTCAACAAGTGCGCATGGACCGCACCGGCCTTGAGGTGCCGCTCGACTGTCAAATAACAGGTCAGCAGTTGTTCGTCTGCCCACAACACGGGCGCTTCCAAGTAAACCCAACCACCAGGCGCCACAGCTTGGGCTGCCGCTTGCAAGGCAGGCGCAAACAATTCACTTTCAAAGGGGGGGTCCAGAAAAACCAGGTCCAAGCTGCCGGCTGCAGCGCGCTGCAAACCTTGCACTGCATCGCCCCGCTGCACCTGGACCGCTGTCGCATGGAGGCGGATTTTGCTGTCGGTCAATTGCGTCACAAGCTCAGCGTCTTGCTCCATCATCAAAACTTGTTTGGCGCCGCGTGAGGCCGCCTCAAACCCAAGTACGCCCGTGCCTGCAAACGCATCCATGCACTGCCAACCGGTCAGGTCTTGGCCCAACCAATTGAACAGGGTTTCCCGAACGCGGTCTGGGGTTGGCCGCAAGCCAGGTTTGTCGAGGACCTTGAGTTTGCTGCGCTTCCAGATGCCACCAATGATGCGGATTTCATGCGCAGCGTGGCCCAGCAGAGATGGTTGCGCATTGGATGAACGCAGCGTCGAAGGACGGGAAGGGGATTTGGCTGTGGTTGAACGAGGTCGCATGGAGCTGAGTGTACGCACGATGGGCAAAGTGCAACCACGCAACGCACGCGCATCACGCAAGACAAAACGAAAAAAAGGCCAGCATTCGCTGGCCCTTAAGAAGGAGGCACAAGGCCCCCCTTAATTAGCGCTTGTCAAGGCGCGCTTACTTTTTGTCGGCAACCGGTGCGGTTGCTGACGCAGGTGCCGCAGCGACTTTGTCAGCCTTTTTCTCGGCAGCATGCGCTTTTTTCTCGGCTTTAACTGCCTTGTGTTCCGCTTTTTTCTCTTCTTTGGCGGCTTTCATGTCAGCCTTGGCTTCAACTTTGGCCGGTGCAGTTGGGGCAGCAGCGGGGGCGGCAGGAGCCTGGGCAAAAGCACCAGCAGCAAAAAAACCAGCGATCAATGTGGCAAGCAATTTGGTCATGAAAAATACTCCATCGTTTCAGTTGTTAGCCCAACACTGTGTTGAACTTGTCAATACAACGCGGTGTGTCGCCGGCTTGATGACCCTTTAGCAGGCAAGTTGTAACCTCCTGTATCTGGCCACCTTGATGACCTCTAGAATGGGTCTGTTTTAAAAAAGCGCTTTCATGTTCAGTTTTTTCCGAAAAAAATCCTCCCCAGCTGACTCAGTCCCTTCGGAGGCGGGAGCCTTGCCTGATGGGGTTGCACCTCTTTTGGATACGGACCCCCTCACCGTGCCTGCGGCGCAGAGCCGACAAGGTTGGCTGAACAAACTCAAAACTGGACTGCGCAAAACAGGCTCCAGTATTGCCACTGTATTTACCGGTACTCAGATTGACGACCAGCTTTATGAAGAGCTCGAGACGGCTTTGCTGATGGCCGATACCGGTGTCAAAGCCACAGAACATTTGTTGCAAGACCTCAAGCGACGGGTCAAGGAAACCAAGACCACAGAGCCTGCTGCTGTTAAAGATTTGCTGATTGAATCGATCACCGACTTGCTCACTCCCTTGCAAATGCGCTTGTCGATTGGCGCGCACAAACCCACGGTGATCATGGTGGCAGGTGTCAATGGCGCTGGCAAAACAACCTCAATCGGTAAGCTCACCAAACATTTGGCTGACAGCGGTGCCCGTGTGTTGCTGGCTGCAGCCGATACCTTCAGAGCGGCTGCACGTGAACAATTGGCCGTGTGGGCGGACCGCAACACAGTGGACATCGTCAGCCAAGCCGGGGGCGATCCGGCTGCCGTGAGTTTTGACGCGGTCAGCGCAGGCAAAGCCCGTGGACACGATGTGGTGCTGGTGGACACTGCCGGGCGATTGCCCACCCAAGCCCATCTGATGGAGGAGCTGAAAAAGATCAAACGGGTCGTTCAAAAAGCGGATGCTACTGCACCGCATGAAGTCTTGTTGGTGATTGATGGCAACACCGGCCAAAACGCGTTGATGCAGGTCAAGGCCTTTGATGACACGCTGAGCCTGACTGGCCTGATTGTTACCAAGTTAGACGGTACAGCCAAAGGCGGCGTGCTGTGTGCAATTGCACGCGAAAAGCCAATCCCGGTGTATTTCATTGGCGTGGGAGAAAAGCTCGAAGACCTGGAAACCTTCAGCGCCCGTGAATTTGCCCAGGCTTTGCTGAGCTAAAGCGCTGCCTTCAAACCTGCGGCACGCGCGCACGCATGAAGTCCGCCACTTGCCGCAAACTGGCTTTGGCCTCTGGCAACATGATCATCATGGGCCACACATGAGGCATGTCAGACATCAAAATCAATTGCGATGAGACCCCTGCAAGCATGGCTTTGTCGTGCAAACGGGTCGCATCTGACAACAAAATTTCTTGCCGGCTCGCAAAAATAAGCAAAGGCGGCATGCCCTTCATAGCCCCGTACAAGGGGGATGCCACCGGGTCTGTGGCTTCGCGGCCGTTCAGATAAAACAGCGCTGCATGATGCAAACTCTCCGGCGTGAACATCACATCGGCGTTGGCTTGGGTCTGAACCGACTCCCCTGCCCCAGCCAAATCGACCCATGGCGAAAACAACACCGCGCCTGCCGGCATCGGCAAACCCTCGACTTGAGCTGCCTGCAAGCAGGCCATGACCAGACCCCCACCTGCTGAATCACCCGCCATGACAATCTGATCCGCAGGCGTTTCCTTCAAGATGGCCCGATACCATGCCAATGCATCTTCTAAGGCTGCAGGACAAGGGTGCTCCGGGGCCAAGCGGTAATCGACAGACAACACCCTGGCTTGGGCCCTGCGGCTGATGCTGGCTACCACCGGCCTGTGGGTTTCGAGATTGCAAAAAAAATACCCACCACCGTGAAAATACATCACTGTGCGCTGAGGGCCCTGCACCGACAACCATTCAGCTGGGCACAAGCCCCGTTCAAGCTGTGCTGAAACCGCTTGGTGGCTCACCCCATCGGGCAAAGGCAATTGTCGGCGTGTCAACCGCGCCATCCGCGCCCGCGCCTCGTCCACCCGAATGACCGCACCGGGTCGAGGTTTGAAGCGCGTGCGCAAATACCAACGTGTGAAAAAGGCCTGGATGCTCATGCGAAATATCTTTGTTGTGAAGCCCAAGTCTCATACTACTATGGTCTAAAAATGGGGGAAATCACTGGGGCATTGGACAAACTTTGCTGCGAACAGTACACTGGTGTATTGAGCACAAAATGACTTTACAGTCCTGCCAGCCCTTCAATCCTTTGAATGACCATGACCGACCTTGTTGTTAGACGCCTTTTGATTGACTTGAAAACGCCCTTCGCCAAGCGTTGGAACGGAGGCGACGCATTTCGTTCGGCTTTCTTCAATGCCTTGTCGATGACCTTTCCCGTGGGAGAACAATTCTTCATTGATTCGGTCCGCCAAGGCTTCAAGCAACTGCCGGCAGACAAACAAGCGCTCATGGCCAATGAGGTCAAAGGATTTATCGGCCAGGAAGCCACGCATCGCCGGATCCACGAATTGTTCAACAAACATTTGACCGACCAAGGCTTGACCAACGCCTTTGCCGACCGCGCCAGCAAGCGCATCGCCTCACAAGCGCATTTCAATGTACGCCTGCATCTGGCAGCGACGGCTGCGACCGAGCACTTCACTGCTATTTTTGCCGACTGGATGCTACGCCATCCTGAAGCCCTGGAAGGCGCAGAGCCGCGTTTGCAAACCCTGTGGCTGTGGCACAGCGCAGAAGAGTCTGAACATCGCAACACGGCCTTCGACTTGTACAAAGACTTGGGCGGTGACCACCTTCGCCGACTGAAGGTTTTCCGCTATGTCACGGTGCTTTTTTTGACCGATGTACTGCGCCAAACTGTGCGCAATTTGTGGCATGACGGCAGCTTGTTTCAATGGCGCACTTGGCACAGCGCCTTGCGTTTTCTATTTGCCAAGGACGGTTTGCTGCGCGGCAACCTGGCGGCTTGGAAAGACTATTTGCGCGAAGACTTTCACCCCAGCCAGCACGACGCCCTTTCATCTGAAAATTGGCTGAAAGACAACACCGCACATTTCAGTGTGGTGGGCCAAGCTGTTTGACCCAGGTGTTCCCCATGGTCTGGCTTGTCTGCCTGGTCCTCTACGGCATCTTTCATTTGTGGTGGGGTGGCAAAAGCAAACCCTTGAGCGCCCAGGAAGTCCAAGAGGGCATCGCCACATTGCGGGTCGTGGCTTCCGGCCCCAACAGCTTGTCGCATCTGGACGATGTGGCCGAGCTGCTGTCCCAGGACGATGGCCTGTCGTTTGTGATGTTCAACACAGTGCTGCACCGAAAAAAAGCGCAATACCCTGAAAATTCAGGTTTCAGTGACGATCCGCGCGCAGCGGATCAGCGTTATGGCAAAGCCATCATTTGGCCGCTGATCAAACATGCGTGCTTGCCGATATTTGTTGCCCGCAAGAAGGGCAGCTTCGTCAACGATGCCCATTCGCCTGATTGGAGCTATGTGGCGATGGTGCGCTACCGCAGTCGAAGAGACTTTTTGAAGTTCGCCATTGAGATCGAAAGCAAAGGCACCGCCTTGCACAAATGGGCGGCCATCGAACAAACCCAAGTATTTCCTGTTCACCCCATGCTGAGTTTGTTCACGCCGCGGCTGGCCGTTGCGACCTTCCTGATGCTGACGGCAGGGTGTCTGAATGGCTTGTGGGTCTGAGCCTTGCAAAGGATGAGGCACGCACAGGTGTTGCTATCAGTCCACCGAAAAACTGTGATCCGCCTGAGCGCGGGTTTGGTCTCGTTGGCGGCATTAGCCGCAGGCTATTGGCTTACGGGTTTTGATCAAGCTGCTTCTGAGGCCCAAGTTCCAAGCTGCCTGTTACCGCCAGAATTGCCCTCAGCCCCCCATGCCGGCATGGTGTGGGTGCCTCCCGGCAAATTTGACATGGGTGATGACCGCTACCCCGAAGAAGGCCCCATTCACGCGACCCGTGTCGCCGGGTTCTGGATGGACCGCACAGAAGTGACCAACGCGCAGTTTGCAGAGTTTGTCAAAGCCACAGGCCATGTGAGCCAGGCCGAACGTCCGGTGGATGCTGCCCAATACCCCGACTTACCTGCATTCATGCGCCAACCCGGTGCGGTCGTTTTTTCACAACCTGCTCAATTGAAAGACCGCAGCGATTTAAGCCAATGGTGGCAGTACACCCCCGGCGCGCAGTGGCGCCATCCTGGCGGCACATCCACCCATATCCATGGACGCGGACAATTCCCCGTGGTCTCCGTGACCTATGAAGATGCATGGGCTTACGCACGCTGGAAGGGCCGCACCTTGCCATCCGAAGCCCAATGGGAGTGGGCTGCACAGGCGGGACAAGCCTTGGCGACCCAAGACCATGACCAACCCCATGGGGCCAACACGTGGCAAGGGATCTTTCCGGTGCTCAACTCAGCCGACGACGGTTTTGTGGGCCTGGCCCCCGTGGGTTGCTATGCCCCGAATGCCTTGGGCTTGTTTGATATGTTGGGCAATGTCTGGGAGTTGACGCGCGATGTTTACACCGCCAATCACCGAACCGAATCCATCAAGTCCCTGGATCCAGATGCCAGCGGAGTTCGCAATCCGCAGATGCGGCAAAGGGTGATCAAAGGGGGCTCGTTCTTGTGTTCACCCGATTACTGCATGCGCTACCGATCGGGTTCACGGCAACCCCAAGAAGAAGATCTGGGCACCAGCCATTTGGGCTTTCGCACAGTGCTTGAGGCACCAGGGCCTTGAACAGCCATGGCTGAAATACGGGCGGTTAAAAACACACGCCAATTCATTTTGCGTTTGTCTGTTGGGTTGCTGTCACTGTTGCTTCTTTCTGGCGGCGCAGCCTATTGGAAGGCCGACTGGATCGTGCTGGGCGCCGAGAGCTATGTGTTTGGCTACCCATTGGTGATCATGGACATCACGCGCGAGAACGCTGCCAAGACCTCCGGCTCACCCCCACAATTGCAAAGGATCAGGCGATTCCCTGATGCCCAATTCAAAGACGTGGTGCGACCCAATGTAGACACCCTGTACAGCACGGCCTTTTTGGATTTGAGCGCAGGGCCTTGGGTTTTTGAGATGCCGCCCAATGCTGAACGCTATGAAGTCATGCCCTTCATGGACGCTTGGACCAACGTGTTTGCCACCTTGGGCACGCGATCCACAGGCACCCAAGGCGGGCGGTACTTGATTGCAGGGCCGCGATGGCAAGGCGCCACGCCGACCGGCATGACACGGCTGCAATCACCCACATCGATGGTCTGGCTGATTGGTCGCACGCAAACGCAAGGGGAAGCGGATTACCCTGTGGTGCATCGCCTGCAAGACGGTCTTGCGCTGCGCCCGCTGAACCCAGTCACCACGCCCGCATTCCCACCAGTATCTGCGCCTTCTGCGCCTGTTGCGCAAATGCAAGCCCTGGGCACACGGGCATTTTTCGAACGTCTTTCGAGATTAATGATCGACAATCCACCTTCACCCGCGGATGCCGCGATGCTCAATAAACTGGCGCGCATCGGCATAGCGCCCGGTCAACCGGTGAGGTGGCATATGTTTGAAAATATGGCGGTCAGTGCGGGACGTTGGATGGCTGATTTCAAAATCGCGCAAGAATTGAAAAAGCCGCGCGACTTGGTTCGCGGCTGGTCTACGCCGCCCCGCATTCTGGGGCAGTATGGCACCCAGTACAACATCCGTGCCGTCGTCGCCAGGGTCGGATTGGGCGCCAATCTGCCGGAAGATGCGATGTACCCGAGTACCCACTTGGATGCCCAAGGCAAGGCATTGAACGGTCGTCATGCCTATCGAATCCATTTTGCAGCCGATCAATTGCCCCCCGTGAATGCGTTCTGGTCCGTCACCGCCTATGGTGCAGACAATTTTCTGATCGCTAACGCTGAAAACAGATATGCCGTTGGGAGCCTGTCTTCACTGACACCCAATGCAGACGGATCGATTGACATCTTGATCCAAGCCTCACCGCCGGCCCAGGGCATGAACAACCATTGGCTTCCGGTCAAGCCAGGCGAAGATTTTTTGCTCAATGCCCGCTTGTACTGGCCGCAGCCTCAAGCGCTGGATGGATCTTGGGGCATGCCCGCAGTGGAGCGCCTGAAATGATCTTGCCGCACTCAGTAGTCTGTGTTGAGGGGCAGTTGCGCTTGGATCAAAAAAGTGGAAATGATGGATTTGAAATAGTCCTTGGCCCGCGCCGGACTCGATGGACGACTCAATGCCTGGTAGCAGCCCACGATGGTCAGGTAAAACAGGACCGCCAAATCATGGGCCTTTTGCTCGTCTTGCATCAAGCGCTTGAACTGGCGGTAAAACAACTGGGTACGCGCTTGGTCAATTTCATGCAGCATGGCAGCCACTTGCGCATCGCGTCGGCCCATGCCTCGCACCGCCAATTCAAAGCGCATATTCACAAGTTCATCGCCGCCATGGGCCAAGGCCTGATCCAGCAAATGCTGCATGTCCGCCGCTGCATCATCGGTCGAATAACTGTGAATGCGCAAGTTACGCTGCATCTCTTGATTTTTCCAACGCGCCAGAGTGGCCGCGAGCAATTCGGCATGGTCCGCAAAATGCCAGTAAAAACTGCCCCGTGTCACCTTCAAAATTTCGGCCAACGTCAGGACTTTGAGGTTGTCTATACCGCCCTCGACCACGGCGTTGAAGGCGGCTTGCAACCAATCTTCACGCGACAAGCGAGTGGCCTCCTTCGGTGCTGTAGCGTTTGCGTCAGGATTTTTGAATGGGGCGTGCACGGTCAAATAAAATGCAAAACAAAATCTGTTAATTTTCTAGGTTAGCAGAATTAGCGCGTTGCTGGTGAAACAACCTATGGCCCTGAGCCCCTTTTTCACGCAAGATGCGCATGAGCCTCAGTAGGCCCTTTTTTCCATAGGATACCGTGTATGAACTCTTCCAAATTGCGCAAAGTGACCATGGGGCTGCTTGTATTGGTTGTTGTTTCGGCTGTTGGGTTTTGGAGCTTGGGGGGTAAAACAGGCGTGATGCTTCTGGCGATCAAATACTTTATTCGCACAGACTATCAGCCCGGCCCGGAAGTTCAATGGGCCCAAGCTCCGGCCTTGGTCAACTCAGGCCATGCAACAAAGCGGCCCAACATCGTCTTGATAGTGGCCGACGACCTGGGTTTCAATGACATCACCTTGCACGGCGGCGGCATCGCCAAAGGCACGGTACCCACGCCAAATATCGATTCCATTGCCAAGGGGGGTGTGGATTTTTTGGCCGGCTATTCGGGCAACGCCACCTGCGCCCCTTCTCGCGCAGCGATGATGACCGGTCGCTACCCGACCCGTTTTGGTTTTGAATTCACACCAACGCCCAAGCAATTCATGAAGGTGATCACATCTAACGCCAATTCGGGCGACCTGCTCAAACCCATTTACCACCCTGAACGTGAAGCCGACTTGATTCCCTACGAAGACATGGGCTTGCCAACCACCGAGGTCACTTTGGCGCGTGCCCTCCAAAATACGGGCTACCGCACTTTGCATCTTGGCAAATGGCATTTGGGCGACAGCCCTCAGTTCAGACCTTATGCCCATGGCTTTGACGAGTCCTTGTCGCTGCAGCATGCGGCCTCGATGTTTTTGCCTGAAAACGCCCCCAAGGTTGTCAACGCCAAACAAGAATTTGACCTGATCGACAAATTTTTATGGGCTGCGCATCCTTGGGGTATTCGCTTCAATGCGGGCGAGCCTTTTCAACCCCCGCGGTACATGACCGACTACCTGACGGACGAAGCCCTGAAAGCGATTGATGCCAACAAGCAACGGCCCTTCTTCATGTTCCTGGCTTACAACGCGCCGCATACGCCTTTGCAGTCAACCCAAGAGGATTACGATGCATTGCCCCATATCACCGACCACACAACCCGCGTTTATGCGGCCATGATCCGGTCGCTCGACCGCAACGTGGGTCGGGTCCTGAAACATTTGAAAGACAATGGACTGGAAGACAACACCTTGATCATGTTCACCAGTGACAATGGCGGTGCACATTACATTGGCGTGCCCGATTTGAATCAACCCTACAGAGGCTGGAAGGCCACTTTTTACGAGGGCGGCATTCGGGTGCCCTTCTTCATGAAATGGCCCCAAGGCCTGCCCAAAGCGGCCACATACAAACAGCCCATCAGTCATTTGGACATTTTCTCCACCGCGCTGGCAGCGGCTGCAGCCCCGCCTCCTGAAGGTAAGGTTTTGGACGGCGTGAATTTGCTGCCTTTTGTTCGCGGAGAAAAATCAAACGCACCGCATTCGCAAATTTTCTTTCGCACCCACACCTATTTGGCCATGCGACAGGGCGACTGGAAACTGCAAGTGATGGAGCGGCCTCAACAAGATGTTCTGTATAACTTGGCCAAAGATCCGGGCGAACGGATCAACCTGGCGGAACAAGAGCCTGCAAGGTTGTTGCAAATGAAAAAAGAATTACAAGCCATCAACGCCCAGCAAATCAAGCCCCTCTGGCCCTCTTTGGGCGAAGGCCCCATCCGATTGGACAAAACGCTCAAACAAGCACCCCAACCGGGTGACGCTTACATTTACTACGCTAATTGAGAGGCTGAAGTTCGCCGGTACCAACACAGCAAAGATGAAAAAAATCCCTCAACACGACGCAGCGTGCTGAGGGATTGATTCAAGTTAGCCTGAAATCAGAAGACTTTGGACAATCGCACCTGAGTGAAACTGCCCGACAAAGAGTTGCGCGCATCGGTGGTCTTCATGTAAGAGAGATTCAAACCCGCGCCAATGGCGGCAATTGGAAAAGCCGCGAACACACCGGCTCCGGTCAATGACACCCGATTGGCACCCAACTGACCACCCGAGTCATCGGTGTATTGGCGCATCATGGTCACATGAGGGCCAAACACGCCCACGGGCGTTTTGAAGGCGGCTGCCAGATCAACCACATAAAAATCACCGCTGCGCACATTGTTTTCAGTGTTCTTGGTGTTGAAGCCCAAGCTGCCACGGACACCCAAAGTGACATTGTCAGAGGCGGCGTAAGCTACACCAACGCCCGGACGGAAGGTGTAGTATTTTCCGTAACCGATATTGGGTGCCAACCTGGGACTGCCCGTGACTGGATCCACAAGGTACTTGTAGTTGCCAGTCGGCATGGCCAAGGTTGCACCCGCCACGATTTTGAGCTTGTCTGCAGTCTTTTCCCACAACAAGCTGGTTTCAATATCACCCAGACCTGAGGTGTCAACAATCGTAGAAGGCCATTGGCCTGCAATGTTAGCCTGATAGCCTGTACTGAAGCTGGATTGAGCTACTTGTTGTGCCACGGCAGCCAGGGGCCCTGCCGACGGAGACAAAGTACTCAAGGTCGGCGTAGCGCTTGTCATCAAGCCATCCGACTTCAGGGAAATTGCATAGGGAATATTGATCGCAACAGCCAACTTCCCGCCTTGAACATCTTTGTCCAGAATGCGGGCAAACGTCAAATTAGCCTGTTTGATTTGTTGACGATAATCCACAGCAACCGTACCCAGCGCCGAGGCCGTTCTGCCATTCAACGCCGCTTGCACTTGGGCCGCGGTAAAGGAACCCACACCCGGTACCGCAACCGCAGGCACCGTGGCCAGTTGCGCGGCTGTCAAAGGACCAAAAACAGCCTGTTTCTGCAGTGTCAGTGGTTTGCCATCGCTGCCGCCAATTTTGTCGATATCGATGTCGGTATAAGCCGCCGAGCCCACCCAGCCCTCAGAGGGCAAAGGGGCCACAATTTCTCCACCCAGGGTGCCTGAAAGTGGGAAGCGCAATTTGAATCCATCGGCTGCCCAAACAGAGGCGGTGGAAGTGAGCAACAGTGCGGCGGTACCTGCCCATTGGCATGCAAGCAATTTCTTCATAACGATCCTTAGATGGGGGGATATTTTTGATTCAAGTTTCAGTGTCTCTTTTTTTAACCTGAATGACACTAGGGAGAAACACTAGACACACAAACCTCACATTTACAAGCAAAAGGCAGGGAAATAACCCGCAAGTCTTTTGGCCTTGGCCGTGCTACATTCCCCTTAACATACACCTCTGTCTTGATGCGACCGATGTCACTTAAAAGCATCTTCATGCCCACCATCACCTCATGGTGGCTTTCTCCAGCGAGGCTGGGGCGCTTACGCGCAGCGGCTGAGCGCAGCCGAAAGGCGCGCGGCGCGCGGCATACAGTGCATTACTTTCACCAAGCGGACGATCCCTACTCGGCGCTGTTGGTGCAATGTTTGCCTCGCTTGACTGAGCGGTATGACCTCGACTTGCAGGCCCACTTGGTGAGTCCACCCTCAGACGCGGCGGCCCCGGACCGGGACCGGCTGATCGCCTACAGCCGCAAAGATGCCGCATGGCTGGCGGCACGGCACGGCCTGGATTTTGAAGATCACGGACAACAGCCCAGTCCAGCCCATCTGCAGCGCCTGATGGCTCAATCGGTTCAGGCCATCGAAGAAGGTCAATTTTGGGCCCGATGCCGTGAGCTGTGCGCTTCACTTTGGAATCCAGGCTTGAAGGGTGATGGGCATCCGCCCTTGGTCTTACCCTTGACTTTGGCCAGTGACCAGCAAGTCCGCTCCCACCTTCAAGCCAGTGATGCATTGCGCCAGCGCTGGGGGCATTACAACGGCGGCATGCTGTATTACGCCGGGGAGTGGTACTGGGGCATTGACCGCTTGCACCATCTTGAAACGCGGCTCCAAGGCTTGGGGGCTTCGCGTCTGGGCATCGCAGACTGGATGTTTCCGCCGGAATCTGCCGCGCACTGGCCTCCTGCGCCAGCGGGCGACACCCTTGAATTTTTCTTTTCCTTGCGCAGCCCCTACGCCTACATTGCGGCCCAGCGTTTGTTTGCATTGACCCAAGGCACCGGCATTCAACTCAAACTGCGCTACGTGCTGCCCATGGTCATGCGCGGTTTGGCCGTTCCGCGCAACAAGCGGATGTACATCAGTCAGGATGCGGCGCGTGAAGCGCATCGGTTGGGCATACCTTTCGGCCGTATTTGCGATCCAGTGGGAAAACCCACCGAGCGGGGCTTGGCGCTGATGCCTCTGGCCGAGTCCCACGGTGTGGGGCAAGCTTTCGTGCTGTCTTTCATGCGCGGTGTCTGGGCAGAGGGCCTGGATGCAGGCAGCGACAGCGGCTTGAAAAAAATAAGCGAACGCGCTGGCTTGGCTTGGTCCGAGGTGTGTTCGGCTTTAGAAAATGATCAATGGCGCCAGATGGCTGAAAACAACCGCAAGGACATGTTGGCCCTGGGACTGTGGGGCGTCCCTGGGTTCCAACTCAGGCATACCGTTGTATGGGGACAAGACCGCCTTGCAGCAATCGAACTGGCCCTGCGCGCTGATCGATGAAAATACCCACCATGCCAATCCGAAAGAGAAACTTGAGATGAACGCTACTTTTATAGGAATGTCCAAACTGGCCTGCTTGGCACTGTTTGGTCTGGGACTGACCGAGGCCATGTGGCCCGACCTCCTCGATTTGCCTTTCGATGCGCCGCTTGCTGCGGTGTTGTTGCTGGGTATTCATGCCTTAGAGGTGTTGTTTGCATTCCAACATGTGCGCTTGTACAAAGGCTCTTTGGCCATCAGTGTGGTGTTGACCCTTCTGTTTGGTTTGTTGCACTGGAAACCATTGGCGCAAGCGTCCGCCAATGATCAGCATGATTGAAGGCTGTTGGCACATCGTTAAACAGTGTCGTGGTCTCTTGATCGCCAGCCTGGCGATTTGCCTGAGCGTTCAGAGCAGCTTGGCCACACCGGTCAAAGCATCGCAAAAGTCAGGTGCCCAGAGCCAGCCCAACATCGTGATTTTGGTGGCCGACGATTGGGGCTTCACCGACTTGGGTGCATTTGGCGGAGAAATTGCGACGCCCAACCTGGATGCCTTGGCCTATCGAGGCGTTCGGTTTTCGAACTTTCACACCGCTGCTTCCTGCTCCCCCACCCGATCCATGCTGTTGACAGGCGTAGAGAGTCACCGAGCAGGTATTGGCAATCTGCGCGAGAGCACACCCCGCGCCCATTTGAGCAGTCCGGCCTACCAAGGCTCGCTCAGCCAACGCGTGGTGACTGTTTCCAGCTTGTTGCAAGACAACGGTTACCGAACCTACATCACGGGCAAATGGAATGTCGGCTCTGAGCCTCGCAATCTGCCGCCCCAACGCGGATTTGACCGGTCGATTGTGCAAGGCGACACCGGCTCTGACAATTGGGATCCGCAACAACGCTACCTTCCTCATTCCGACAAGGTTTACTGGTACGAAGACGGTCGCATGGCCATCATGCCAACGAAGTTTTATTCGTCAGCCTATTTTGTGGATCGGATGATCGGCTATTTGGATCAAGACAAAGCCAGCGCCAAGCCCTTTCTGGCCTACATCGGTTTTCAAGCGAACCATGTGCCTGTCCAAGCACCCGCCGAGTTCATTGCCAAATACAAAGGACGCTATGACCAAGGCTGGACGGCCTTGCGTGAGGCACGACGCGACAGTGCAGCCCACTCAGGCTTGGTTCCCGCCAACATGCCCTTGGCCACCCTGCCCACCACCTTGAATTGGGCGGCGCAAGACGCCCAAGCGCGGCAATACCAGGCACGGCGCATGGAGGTGTATGCCGCCATGGCCGAAGCGATGGACCACCATGTGGGCCGCTTGGTGTCACACCTGAAAGCCACAGGCCAATTTGAAAACACGGTGTTTCTGTTTCTGTCAGACAACGGGGCGGAGGGCTCCGACTATGACTTGGCCCAGTTGTGGCTCAAAACCCAATACAGCCAAGACATTGACCGGCTTGGCGGCCCTGGCGCTTACAGCATTCAAGGCCCCAGCTGGGCCAGCGCGTCGGCCAGCCCTTTGAATGGCTTCAAGTTTTTTGCAGGCGAAGGGGGCATTCGTGCGCCCATGTTCATGGCCGGACCTGGCATTCAAAACAAACAAGGCATTTACGCGGGCCTGACCCATGTGACCGACATAGCACCGACTCTGTTGGAGATGGCGGGCATTGCGCGGCCCGCGCCAAACTACCAAGGTCAGCCGGTTGAAGCCATGGCCGGGCACAGCCTGTTACCGGCCCTTCAGGGTCATCCATCGCCCCTCAGACAAGCAGATGAAATTTTGGGCTACGAATTGTCCGGTAATGCCGCGCTGTTCAAAGGCGCATTGAAGTTGGTCAAAAATTTACCGCCACTCGGTGATGGGCAATGGCGTTTGTTTGATGTGGTCGCAGATCCCGGTGAAACCCAGGACTTGCAAAAACAAATGCCCACCGAATTTGCCGTCCTGCAAAAAGATTACCAAGTGTGGGCCGATGCCCATGGCGTGTTACCGGTTCCAAGCGACTACAACCCGGTGATGCAGGTGACGATCAACATGATCTTGGATTACTGGTTGCCCGCATTCGGTTTGTGGATCGCCGCTGGGTGGCTTGTGCCCCTGGCGGGCTGGTTGTGGTGGCGTCGCCGCCGCCGGACGTGATGACTGAATTTCCTTCAGGTTACTTTCAAAGCCCTTGGCCGGCCGAAGACGGCGGCCCGCAAAGACGCCAACACCCTTGGGGTGTACCGAGCCTGAACTTGCAAGTCGGCGAACACCTGGCTTGCACCAGCCGCAACACCCTGCTGTCCACCATGACCGTCTTGGGAGATCCCGGTCAAGTTTATTTGCTGACCCATTCCGCACTGCGATCGCATCTGGGCTTGCCTACGACTGCATGCGTCGAGAGGATCGATCCAGTGACACTGAAAACCCAGATCGCATCACCCAGGTTGCCCGGAGGTCCCATGTGGCCCGGGGGCATGGCGATTCACGCCAATGGTGATTTGTATGTGGTCTATGGTCGGTATGCGCACCGATTGAGCCGAGATTGCGAAATTAAAGCGGCTTTCCAATTGCCGGTGGATCAGGCTTACAACTCTTTTGTGGTTCTGGACAACGGTTTGATCGTCACTAAAAATTTATCGGAGCGTACGCCCGCACTGTTGACCGTGCTGACGCCCGAACTCCAAAGTGCCAGCGGAGACACGCTGTGTCCTGAACCCTCGATTGCCAGACTCAGCAGCCGAGGCAATACGGTTTACGTCGTGGGGGTTGAATCTATTTTCAGATACCAATGGCGAGAAGATCGACAAGCCCTGGTGCTCGACACCGAATGGCGACACGACTACATCACGGGCACGCAGCAAGTCTTTGGGTGGGACGTGGTGATCGATGGTTGGCATGCCTGGTTCAT